>Ga0187781_10000059_pt1 | contig 66689 bp, 61 predicted proteins | sample 0715_SJ02_MP02_2_FD_132447 | JGI IMG/M metagenome (GOLD analysis project Ga0187781, IMG submission 132447) | Tropical peat soil microbial communities from peatlands in Department of Meta, Colombia - 0715_SJ02_MP02_20_MG | ecosystem: Environmental > Terrestrial > Soil > Wetlands > Peat | place...
CGGCAGCCGCGCCCGCGGCGCCCGCGGCGCAGGTGCCGCCGCAGATCGTGTTGGCCATCGATGCGAGCTCGGCCGCCGACGGCGGCACACCGGCGATGCGCTCGTAGATGCGCTTGGCCTGCTCGTTGGGGCCCGCGAAGGCGGGCGCGAAAGGCTGCGCGAGCAACAGCAGCGCGCACGCCGAGAGCGTGGCGCGTGGCGCGCGGCCCGGACCTGTGCCTGTAGTCGTGACGTTCATGGCGCTCGTCGTCTCCCTGCAATTACCCAAAGCGCGAGCCGACTATACGGGCTGCGCAACCCTTCCCCGAATGTCTCAACTGGCTGACGTCGCTGGTCGCCGACACTTGTCGCTCAGATCGGCAGGCGCGGATGATTGCGCCACAAACTGCGAGCCAGATCACGGCGCGCACTGCCTCGAATGACTACCTGTAGCGACTGGGCGGCGGTGCGGCGCTTGAGCTCAGCAGAACACGCGGCGGCTGCCGGTACCGTGACGTAATACCGCGATAGCGAAAGTAATCGAAGCCGCGTGAATTACGTTACATTCGTAGCGCGCGAGCGCGTACGGAATGGGTGGTGCAAGGTGCGGATCAATCTACGGCCTGTAGGAAGCGTTCGACGGTGGCACGCGCCGCTGGCGGCGGCCGTGCTCGCCGGCACGCTGGCGGCCTGCGCCGGCAACGGCGCCGGCGGCACCGGCAGCGTCAATATCGCCAACAGCCAGGCGGGCGACCCGGCCACGGTCGACTACCCCATCTTCTATGTGAAGCGCCCGGTGCCGGTGAACGCGGCCGGCGCGCTGGTGCAGGACGACCTGCGGATCCTGCGCGACCTGGTGCCCGGCACCGATCTCTATATGCGCGAGAGCGCCTCGCCGAGCGCGCTCGAGACCAACATCACCTCGCGCGTCACGGCTGGTGCGCTCTACGACGTGAAAGACGTCGACGTCTCCCCCGACGGCACGCGGGTGGTGTTCGCCATGCGCGGCCCGCTCGCGAAGAATCAGAAGGCCAAGGACCCGCCCTCGTGGCGCATCTGGCAGTACGTCATCACCACCGACACACTCGCGCCGGTGATCGATCCCGCCATCGACCCCGACCCGCTCACGGTCAACGACGTCTCACCCCATTACCTCGCGGACGGGCGCATCGTCTTCTCGAGCTCGCGCCAGACCGCCTCGCAGGGCGTGCTGCTCAACGAGGGTGAGCCGCAGTTCTCGGCGCTCGACGAGGACTCCGCCGCCGACCAGGGCGGCACGCAGCCCGATTTCGTGCTCGAAGTGATGAACGCGGACGGCACCGGTATTCACCAGATCTCCTTCAGCCCGAGCCACGACCAGCAGGCGACCGTGCTGCAGAGCGGGCGCGTGCTCTGGAGCCGCTGGGACGACGCCTTCGGCCACGACGCCATGTCGCTGTACTGGTCCAACCCCGATGGCACCGATCTCGAGCTCTATTACGGCGCCAACAGCCACATGACCGGAACGCCGGCGCCGGGCACGACCACGCCGACGGTGGTCGAGTTCATGCAGCCGCACGAGATCCAGGGCGGCGGAGTCATGTCGCTCGTCCGCGAGTACACCGACGTCGACGACGGCGGCAACCTGGTCCTGATCAACGGCGTCAACTTCGTCGAGAACAATCAGCCGCTGGCTGCCTGGGCCGGCCTCGCGGGACCGGCGCAGACGCAGGCCACCCCGCTCAACAACATCTACACGATTCCCGGGCCCTCGCCCGGCGGGCGCTTCAACTCGGCCTATCCGCTCTGGGACGGCACCGGGCGCATCCTCGTCAGCTGGTCGGAATGCCGGCTGCTCGATACCACCCAGACCCCGCCGGCGATCGTGCCGTGCACCACGGCCGGCCTCGCCAATCCCGACGCGCAGACGGCGCTACCGCTCTACAGCCTGTGGATGCTCGACCCGGCCCAGGGAACGATGCTGCCGATCGTGGCGCCGGTCGAGGGCGTCATGATCACCTACGTCGTGGCGACCCAGCCCAAGCCCGTGCCCAACATCATCCCCGATATGGTTCCGAGCGGGCAGGCCGAGACCTTTGCGAGTAACGGCGTCGGCGTGATCGATATCAGGAGCGTCTACGACATCGACGGATTGCAGGTGAATCCCGCGAGCGGCGCTCCGGTGAGCATCGCGGCGATTGCCGATCCCGCCCAGACGCCGGCCGCCCAGCGGCCGGCGCGCTTCATCCGCCTGGAGCAGCTGGTCTCCATCCCCGACAAGACCGTCGTGACGCTCACCAACGCCGACTTCGGGGTGACCAGCTACATGATGGAGATTCTCGGCTACGCGCCGATCGAGCCGGATGGCTCGGTGTACCTGGAAGTGCCCGCACAGGTTGCCCTGCGCTTCGAAGTGCTGGATGCCAACGCGCGCGCCATCACCCCGGGACAGGGTGTGTGGCTGCAGCTGCAGCCCGGCGAGACCGTCTCCTGTAATGGCTGCCACATGCCGCAGGAGGGGGCGCTCAACCCGGTGTCGCACGGCCGCCAGGGCGCGTTCAACTCAGCGTGGGCTGGCGGGACAGCCGGCGTCGCCTTCCCGCATACCATCGCGACCGGGGCGGCGGCGTTCATTCCGCAGAATAACGGCGAGACCATGGCGGAGTCGCGCATGGCAGTCAGCTGCACGACCGACACGCCGCCCTGCCTGCAGATGGTGCCGAGCGTCAACGTGCTCTACACCGACGTCTGGACCGATCCCGCGCAGGCGACCCCGGGCACGCCCATCACCTATAGCTATACGGATCCAACCAACCCGGTCCCGGCGATTCCGACCACCGCGCTGTGCGCCACCGCCTGGTCGGCCAACTGCCGGATCGTCATCAACTATCCGAACCACATCCAGCCGATCTGGGACGCCGCGCGCATGGGCACGCTCAACGGCGTGCAGGCGAGCGTGACCTGCTCGCAGGCCGGTTGCCACAATCCCGCCAATGCGGCCGGCGTCGCGCAGACACCGGCCGGAAATCTGGATCTGACCAGTGCTGCGGACGCGGGCACCAACGAATTCACCTCGTACGGACAGCTGCTTACCCCGCACACTACGGTTATCATGGGCCAGCCGGGACCGACGGTCGGTCCGTTCATGAATGCGGGTAGCGCCAATGGCGGGGCCTCGAGCGCGTTCTTCAGCTGCTTCGCAACAGGTTCCGGATGTAACAACCCGTCGCATACGGGCTGGCTGAACATCGCGGAGCTTCGCCTGCTGTCGGAGTGGCTGGATATTGGCGCGCAGTACCACAACGACCCGTTCGACCCCCAAGCGGCACCCAATTGAGCCCGGGACAGAGTTGACGCGCCGCGCGCACGGGCCGGCGCGTGCCGCTCTGCTGGCGCTCGCCGCGCTGCTGGCGGTGCTCCCGCCGGCGGTGAGCGCCGCGCGCGAGTACCTGCAGCTGTTCGTGGCCGAGCCGTATCTCGAGCTCCATACCGGGCCCGGGCGCGGCTACCCGGTGTTCCACGCGGTGCCGCGCGATGAGAGCGTGGATGTGCTGTTCCGGCGCACCGACTGGTTCAAGGTACGCACCGAACGCGGCGTGGAGGGCTGGGCGAGCCAGGCCGACATGCTGAAGACGGTGCTGGCGGACGGCTCGCCCTTCAAGTTCGAGCTCGGCGACCAGGCGGGCTTCAGCTCGCACCGCTTCGAGCTCGGAGCGTTCGCCGGCGAATACGGCGGCGCGAACCTCATTTCCGCCTACTGGTCGGTCTCGCTCAACCCGCAGATGGCGGTGGAAGCGGCCGCCGGCCAGTTTCTCGGGCGCTTCTCCAACGGTGAGTCGGGCGACCTCGGCTTCGCCCATGTGATCTCCGCGGACTCGCGCTGGTCGCCGCTGCTGCTGATCGGCGTCGGCATCGTGCATACCGAGCCCAAGGCGACGCTGACGACGCCGGAGAACCGCACCGAGCAGACCGCCTACGTCGGCGGCGGCATCCGCTACTACCTGACGCGGCGCTTCTTCATGCGCGCCGAGTACAAGGCCCATTACATCTTTACGAAGCGTAACCAGAACGAGGAAGCAGACGAATGGAAACTGGGAATCGCGTTCTTCTTCTGACGCTGGCGCTCGCCCTGCTTCCCGGCTGCGCCACGGTGCGCGGCTGGTTCCACCACGGCAAGCAGTCGCAGAGCGCCGACACTACCCAGGCCGGCACGCCCTCCGGCACCGCCGGGCCGGAGGAAGAGACGCCGCCGCGGGTGATCGAGCCGCAGGTCGAGCGGCGCCAGGTCAAGGTGCCGCGCATCAAGAGCTCGAACGTCGAGCTCGGGGCCTACTACGGCGCGCTGTCGATCGAGGACTTCGGCACCAATCCGGACTACGGCTTCACCGCCGCCTATCACATCACCGAGGACTTCTTCTTCCAGGGGGAGGCGGGACGCTCGCGCGGCGGACGCACCAGTTTCGAGACCCTGAGCGGCAATCTGCAGCTGCTTACCGAAGCTGAGAGGCGCTTCACGTATTACGACCTGTCACTCGGCTACAACTTCCTGCCGGGCGAGGCCTTTCTCGGTCGCGGCGTCGCCATGACGAGCGCTTTCTATCTCCTCGGCGGATTCGGCGCCACCGACTTCGCCGGAGATACCAAGTTCACGGTGAACTTCGGCGGCGGCTATCGCGTAGTGCCGGCGGACTGGCTGGCGCTGCACGTCACGGTGCAGGATCACGTCTTTCAGACGAGCCTGCTCGGCGTCACCAAGCTCACCAACAACCTCGAGGCGCGCATGGGAGCGACCGTCTTCTTCTAGTCCTTGGAGGGACGCACGATGAGGAACCGTATCGTAGCCATCATTGCCACAGCCGGGCTGGCACTGCCCGCGCTGGCCGCCGATCCGACCGGCGGGCCGGCCCCGCAGTTCTCGCTCGCAGCCCGCAGCGGCTCAAACGTGAGCCTCGCCCAGTACAAGGGCCAGGTCGTGATGCTCAATTTCTGGGCGAGCTGGTGCGGCCCCTGCCGCCAGGAAATGCCGTTGCTCGAGAGCATCTACAAAAAGTACAACCGCCTCGGATTCACCCTGATCGGGGTGAACGTGGAGCCGGACTCGAATGCGGCCAACGAGTGGCTGAAACAGACCCCGGTGAGCTTCCCGATTCTTTATGATAAGGACAGCAAGGTCAGCAAGATGTACGACGTCGCCGGCATGCCGAGCACCGTGATCATCGACCGCGCCGGCAAGGTGCGCGTACTGCATCGGGGCTACAAGCCGGGCGATGAGAACGAGTATCTCGACAGCATCCGGTCACTGGTGCGGGAGTAGTGCGATGCGGGTGAGGCGGGGACGGCGGACGCAGCAGCAGCGCGGTCTCGCGGCGCCTGCGCGCCGCCGCGCCGCCGCGTGGCTCGCAGCGCTCGCGCTCGGCGCTGGCCTCGCCGGCTGCACCTCGATCGAGCCGTGGGTCAAGCCCTACGAGCGCGAGCACCTCGCCGATCCCATCATGGCGCTCAGCCGCAACTCGATCGCGGCCAGCTACCGGGACCACGTGTTCGAGACCCGCGAGGGCTCGCACGGGGCCACCGGCGCAGTCGGAGGCGGCTGCGGATGCAACTAGCCTGGGGGCTAGCCGCGGCGACGCGGGGAAAGCGCGCCCTCAGCACGGCGCCGGCGTACGAGGCAGGCGCGTGAGCGCGAGTGCGCCGCGCGCGGGCAGACGCGGCGTCCGGCTGCTGCCCGCCGTGGTCCGCGCCCTGCTCGCGCTCGGCCTGGTGGCCGTCCCGGCCTTGGGCGGCGTGCTGCCCGAGGACGAGGCGGACCTGATGTACCACTCCTATTCGGGCGGCGACATCACGGTCGAGGGGCCGTCGGTTCTCATCCGCAAGAAGGTCGGCGACAGCCTGTCGCTCACCTATAACTACTACGAGGACATGATCTCGAGCGCCTCGATCGACGTGAAGCTGTCCGCCAGCCCCTACCACGAGATCAGGAAGCAGAACAGCTTCGGCGCCGACTACCTGCACGGCAAGACCACCTACAGCGTCGGCTACATCCACAGCCGCGAGCCGGACTACATCGCCGACACGACCTACTACTCGGTGAGCCAGGACATGTTCGGCGACCTCACCACGATCACGCTCGGCTACCGCCGCGGCTGGGACAACGTCTACCGCGACCTGTGCGCCGCGCCGCACCCGACCAACACGGAATGTCCCGACATCATCAACGACCCGACCTTCCACCAGCGGACCGATCACTGGGGCTACAGCTTCGGGCTGACGCAGATCCTCACGCGCAATCTGCTGGCGAACCTCAACTACGAGATCGACACCGACCAGGGTTATCTACCCAATCCCTACCGGCAGATCCGCTACCTCTCCCCCGGCGGCCTCGGCTTCACACTCGCGCCGCAGGTCTATCCGGGGACCCGCACCAGCAATGCCGCCTCGCTGCAGTTGAAGTACTACCTGCCGTGGCGCGCCTCGCTCACCGGGTCGTACCGCTTCTATCACGACACCTTCGGAGTCACCGGCAGCACCTTCGAGACCGACTACACCATGCCCGTGTGGAAGGGCTGGATCTTCGACGGAAGCCTGCGCTACTACACGCAGACGCACGCCAGCTTCTACAGTGACCTGTTTCCGTACGCGAACTACTCGAACTTCGAGGCGCGTGACCGCGAGCTCGCGGCCTTCGACAGCTTCACGGTGGGTGTAGGCGCCTCGTACGAATTCCAGATCCCGCACGTGCCCTGGATCCACAAGAGCACCGCCAATATCCGCTATGACCGCATGATGATCGACTACAAGGATTTCCGCGATGCGCTGCTCGCGGCGCAATACGGCGCCGGCAACGAGCCGCTCTACAAGCTCGACGCGAGCGTCCTCGAAGCATTCCTGTCCATCTGGTACTGAGCTGAACCGCAGCTGAACCGCGGCGCACTTACGCGGCGCGCCTGTCTCTGGGTTAAGCTCCGCTCTGGTCGTTCAAAGCTTTCAGTCCCCACGGAGGGAAGTCACATCATGCGCACACGCACTGCTTATCTCAGCCTGCTGGCCGGGCTCGTGCTCAGCGGCGCCGCCGCGGCCGTCCACGCCCAGGCGCGCGAAGAGGGAAGGCTGCTGACGGCGAGCGAGGTTCTCGGCGAGATGCGCGGCGCGCGCGATCAGGCCATCCCGGACCGGCTGCTCGAGCGCGCCTACGGCATCGTCGTGATTCCGGATACCACCAAGATCGCGTGGTTCTTCGGCGGACGCCGCGGACACGGCGCGATGGTCGTGCGCGACAAGGACGGGCGCTTCTCGAGCCCGATCCTGGTCACGATGACCGGCGGCAGCTTCGGCTTCCAGTGGGGCGTGCAGTCGACCGACGTGGTGCTGGTCTTCACCACCCCGCGCGGCGTCCAGGGAATCAACGGCGGCAAGGTCACCCTCGGCGGCGACCTGTCGGTCGCGGCCGGCCCGGTCGGGCGCGATGCCTTCGCGGCCACCGACGCGACTTTCAAGGCGGAGGTCTACTCCTACTCGCGCAGCCGTGGCGCGTTCGTCGGGCTGGCGCTCGACGGCACGGTCATCTCGATCGACGACGAGGGCGATGCCGCCTTCTACCACAAGCCCGGGGTGACGGCCGGCGACATCATGTCGGGCAGCGTACGCAGCGACGACGAGTCGGCGCGGCGCTTCCTCGCGGCGGTCTCGACCAGCACCGACGGTCAGCGCCAGGCATCGGCCGCTTCCGCGCCACGGCCGCCGGCAGCGCCGGCCGCAGCGCCCGCGCCGGCGGCCCCGGCGAACGCGCAGTCCTTCCCGCTTGCCGACCCGAAGCCGGGCAGCGAGCCGAAGTAACCGCACGGCGGCGCCGTCAGCCGACCTAGCCTAAATCAGCGGCCCCACGGCCTTCTGCGAAGCGGGCAAAAGTCGCGCCTTTTGCCCGCGGGCCTAACAACGTCGCTCGGTTGGCCTGCTGACGCCGCCGCAGGCGGCGTCAGCCAATAGAAGCAGAGGCGTTCGCTGCCGCCGGCGGCGCGCCGAGTTTCCGGCGCAGCTCCCGCTGCAGCAGCGCGAGGCTGGTGAGAGCCTGCAGTGTCACGCTCGCCACCGACAGGTACCACACCTGCAGCAGCGAGAAGTGCGGCAGCGTGGAGAGGATCACCGCCGGCAGCACGAAGGTGAGGAGCCGCGAGGCCGAGCTCGCCAGCGACGGCCAGGTGTTGCCGAGCGCCTGGAACACTCCCGAGCAGGTGAAAACCAGCCCGGTGGCGACGAAGTTCAACGAGATGATGCGCAGGTAAGTCGCTCCGACCGCGACCACTTCGGGCTGGCGGCTGAAGAACTCGATGAACACCTCCGGCCGCCACTGGCACACGAGCGTCAGCACCAGCATCAGCGCCGAGGAAAGCAGTGCCGCGCTGCGGAAGGTCTCGCGCACGCGGCCGAACTTGCGCGCGCCGAAATTCTGTCCCGCGACTGCGGGCACGGCGAAGGCGATGGCCATCACCGGCAGAAACAGCGCCTGCATCACGCGTCCGCCAACGCCGAAGCCCGCCTGCGCACCGGCGCCGAAGGCGCGGATTACCCAGTAGATCATGCCGATGATCACGAACATCATGAAGAACTCGCCGCCGGCAGGCAGGCCGACGTTGAGGATACGGCGCACGACCGGAGCACGCGGCGCGAGCAGTGCGGGGTCGAGCTTCACGTAGTGCTCGAGCCGCGCGAAGTAGATCCAGAGGAATACCACGCCGGCGGCGACCGCGATGCTGCTGGCAAGTCCGGCCCCCGCGGTGCCGAGCGGATGATGCGTGCCCCAGCCGGCGATCAGCACCGGCGCCAGCACGGTGTTGAGCAGCACGGTGAGCACCTGCACCACCATGGTCGGCTGCACGATGCCCGTGCCGCGCAGCGCCGAGCCGAGCGCCACCAGTGCGAACTGCAGCGCGAGCCCGGGCGTGTAGTAGTAGAGAAAGGCGCTGCCCGCGGCCGCGGTCGCCGCATCGGCCGCCATCGCCCGCACGTACAGGCCGCCGAGCAGCCAGCCGGCGGCGATCGTCGCCACGCCGCAGATCGCCGACAGCGTCACCGACTGGTTGAAGATCAGGTTCGCCTGGCTCCGGTCCTTGGCCCCGACCGCGTGCGAGACCAGCGCGACCGTGCCAACCCCGAGCATCTGCGTGAGCGCCATCATCACGAACATGATCGTGCCGGCGGTGCTGACGCCGGCGATGGCCGCGTCCCCGAGATGCGCCACGAAGTACATGTCGACCACCAGATACAGCGTCTGGAACAGCATGCCGATGGCGATCGGTACGGCCATCGCGATCAGCTGCCCGGTGATCGGGCCCTCGGTCAGGTCTTTCATGCGGCTTCCCCGGATGCCTTGGGATCCCACATTAGATGAGGCAGGGCACGCTTGCCACGTGATCGCGCCACCGTCACCGCAGGCCCGGGGCGGCTCGCCGCCCGCCCATTCCGGGAGATTGGCCGCAGTGGACATTCCGGGGACAATGACCCTCCCATGAACGAATCCGCCCTGCGCCTGAGCGGCGTGCACGCCGCGGGCCGCACCGCCGTCGCCATCCTCGCGGCGATCAGTTTCTGCCATCTGCTCAACGACATGCTGCAGTCGCTGCTGCCGGCGCTGTACCCGATGCTCAAGAGCAGCTACCACATGAGCTTCGGGCAGATCGGGCTGCTGACCTTTACCTTCCAGTTCACGGCCTCGCTGCTGCAGCCGATGGTCGGCGCGATGGCCGACCGCACTCCCCGCCCCTACTCGCTCGCCATCGGCATGGGGTTCTCGCTTGCGGGGCTGCTGCTGCTCGCCTTCGCCGGCAACTACCCGCTGCTGCTGCTCGCCGCGGGCCTGATAGGCACCGGCTCGTCGGTGTTTCATCCCGAGTCCTCGCGCGTCGCACGCATGGCCTCGGGCGGCAAGCACGGACTCGCGCAGTCGGTGTTCCAGGTCGGCGGCAATCTCGGCTCGGCGTGCGGACCGCTGCTCGCGGCCTTCATCGTGCTGCCCTACGGCCAGTCGAGCATCGCGTGGTTCTCGGTGGTGGCGCTGCTCGGCATGTTCGTGCTGTTCAACGTCGGGCATTGGTACAAAACGCACGGCATCACGCGCCTGAAGCATGCGGCGCGCACCCGCGCCATCGAGGCCTCGCCGCGGCGGGTGGTGGGCGCCATCGCGGTGCTGCTGGCGCTGATCTTCTCCAAGTACTTCTACCTCGCGAGCATCACGAGCTATTACACCTTCTATCTCATCGGCCACTTCCATCAGTCGGTGCGCAGCGCGCAGCTGCATCTGTTCGTGTTCCTGGCCGCCGCCGCAGTCGGCGGCTTCCTCGGCGGCCCGATCGGCGACCGTATCGGCAGCAAGAAGATCATCTGGGTGTCGATCCTCGGCGTCCTGCCGTTCACGCTGCTGCTGCCGCACGCCAATCTCTTCTGGACCAGCGTGCTCACGGTGCCGATCGGACTCATCATCGCCTCGGCGTTCCCGGCGATCGTGGTCTACGCGCAGGACCTGCTGCCGGGGCGCACCGGTGCGGTGGCGGGCCTGTTCTTCGGGCTGGCCTTCGGCATGGGCAGCGTCGGCGCGGCGGTGCTCGGCAAGCTCGCCGATCACTTCGGGATCGACGCGGTGTACCAGATCTGCGCGTTCCTGCCGCTCATCGGGCTGCTGGCCGGCTTCCTGCCCGACGTCAAGCACCGTGCGCCGGCCGCGCTGCCCGCGGCGGCGGAAGCCGCGCCGCAGGCATGAAGCTGATCTCCGCGAGCCTGCTGGATGAGCTGGCGGCGGCCGCGGCGGCGAGTCCGCGCGGGCGCACCCACTACAACCTCCACCCTTCCGCGGCCGACGTGGTGCAGCGCTACCTGGTGGTCGCGAACCGTGGATCCTATTTCCGCCCGCACCGCCACACGACCCGCGCCGAGCTGGCACTCGTGGTGCGCGGCGCGCTCGATCTGCTGGTCTTCGACGACGCCCGCCGTGTCACGGCCCGCTACGCCTTCGGCGCGGGAGCCGGCAACATCGCCTACGAGAATGGGCCGGGAATCTGGCACACCGTGGTCGTCAACCACGATGCCACCACGTTCCTCGAGGTCAAGCAGGGGCCTTACGACCCTGCGACCGCCTCCGAGTTCGCCGCCTGGGCGCCGTCGGAGGGTGAGCCCGGCGCCGCGCGCTTCCTCGAGTGGGCGCGCCACGCCGCGCCGGGAGAGCGCGCGCCGGAACAGCAGCCACAGGTCCGGTGATTTAGTGTGCTTTCGACCCCTCTCGGTCATTGACCCATTCCAGGAAGCGGCCAGTCAGAATCGCGATAGCGGACATCCAGAGCTAGACTAGGAGCTGGCCAACCGAGAGCCAAACTGACTGTCGCCCTAGGGCAACATGTCAACCCAACCATCTCAAGTGCGTTAGGGATGTGGCCGAGGGCTCAGGGAGGATCTGCCATGCGCAAACTCCTGCTCATCACGGTACTGGCGCTCTGCACGGGCGTCGCCCAGGCCGACAACGGCATGCTCTATATTGGCGCCGGCCTTACGAACGATAACTTGAGGGACATCGCCGCGACCAACTCCAACCTCAACAGCACCAATTGGAAGGTGTGGGCGGGAGTGCGTCCGATCAGCGTATTTGCAGTCGAGGCCGATTACATTGATCTCGGCAGCCAAAATGTCACCGAGGGAATCTCCGGCATCCTCGGTTCGCCCCCCGCCGGCACCAGCACGACGCACCTCGACTACAGGGCGTTCGCGGCCTACGCAGTCGGCTACCTGCCGATCCCGGTCCCCTGGGTCGACGTCTTTGCCAAGGCGGGCGTCGCTCACTGGACTCTGAGCGGTAGCAACACGGTGAACAGCTACATCGTCGGTACGTTTTCGTTGTCGGACAGCTCCTCGCAGTTTGCCTGGGGTGCCGGCGGCCAAGTGCACATGGGTAACTTCGGCGCGCGGCTCGAGTACGAGAACTTCAGCATCCGCGGTACGAACGGCGCCAATCTTGTTTCGCTGAGTGTCTTTCTGAAGCTATTCTAGATCACGGTTCAGCGCCCGCTATCGCGCCGGGCGGCACCGGGCTTCGAACGTCGGCTTCGGAGACCCAGTCGTCATCGACGACAGGCCGCTCGTGGCCGGCACGCGCCTGTTTGGCCGTTTCAAACGCTAGGAATCAGCCCGCCACTGGGAACCTTGGCTAGGGCGCGCCCTTCGCTCCCTCTTTAATCACGTAGTCGGGAGGAATCTCGAAGAGCCCGGGGCTGTCTGAGATGTGCCTCGCTCCTGTCACCGTAGTCTCTGATACGGCTACGCCGTCCTTGAACTCACGGACAATTACGGGCAAACCACCGAGCGACTCGATTTGGGGCCACACATTAACAGGACCAAACTCCACGCCGAACGCGAATAACGACCCGTGAAAGTACCCGGAGAGGACCCTCATCCCCTGCAGAATCTCCTCGCCGCCAGTAGTCGCTCCCGTTGGGGCGACGCACAGTTCGGCGCGTTTGACATTCTGCTCGTACTCCTCCCAGATCCTGCACGGCCCACTCGCCGCCGTCTCTGTCCGGGTTGTGACGCGAAAGTCGCGAGGAGTCCCGTCCCGCTGGCGCTCGTATATTTCCTTCACCATCGTGGCGGCTTTTTCCGCCATGGCGCGCTGATCAGGCGGCGCGGTCGATGCCATGTCCTCCATTTTTTTCACTTGCTCCGCAAGCCCTTGCTGCATGCGAGCGAGCGTGGCGTTGCGTACTACCTCCACAGACCTGGAGGACTTGTCGATGATGTAGATGGATCCGTCCTTGAATAGCTGCACCCTCCCTGTATCGGCCGCGCCAACACGAACCTCGTCGCGTTCTACGAAATACTGGATGACGGCCGAAGCTCCGGAACCGGGTACGGCGCGAGACGTCACGTTGTAGCTCACGCCAGCCGCGGCAATGACCGGCAACAAGCCGATAAGCAGAGTTGAGCAGGTAGTTCCGCGTCGCATTGGCGCTCTGCCAGTGACCGCTTCGGGGAGACCGGTTCTGGCCGTTAGCACCCGGAGCGACCTGGGTCACGTCGACCGGGTGCGCGACGGCCGCGCGCTTTCTGAGGTCAGCTTAACAGCGGGTGCCCCGGTGGCAGGTGTGCATACCACGAAGCCAGCCTGTGGCGAACTGTTTTCTCGCCCACCTGGTCTTCCGGCATCGGCGTGATGATTTTGTCATGAACGAGTAGCCGGTACACGTAGAGCGCTTTGTCACTGGCCGAATCGGTCGGCTCGAACTCGACGGCTCCACGACCTTCGGCGTAGCGAATCCCGGCACGCAACGCCGCCTTGAACAGTTCCGCTTCCTGTTTTGGCTTCACCGCGACAGCATAGCGCACGCGCGAGCGACCCCTTTCGGGCAAATTGATCCGAGCCTCAAGTGTCGGCTCCTGGCCGATAGCGTCGACGCCGGTTACTCGTCGGATCCGTCAGGGCTTGAGTGTGGCCGCGATACTGCGTATCTCTTCCGGTGTGTGCTCGCCGGCCAGCGGTGTTCCTGGCATCAAATACTGACCCATGTCGAGCCCGCCGACGACGACCGGCTCGAAGCCCGCTTCGCGGACCAGGCGCGAGGCGACTTCGAGGGCTTGCGGGTCGTCGCCTGCGATCGGCATGCCGATTTTCCCCGGATCCTCGTGTGCGCTGGCCATGCGTGCTGCGTGTACGGCGTTAAAAGCGCGCACGACGTGCGCGCCCGCCAGCAGCTGCGCATCGAAGAGTCCGGCCCCTTTCTCGCGCGCCTGATTGGCGATCTCACCGTCGCGCTGCGGGAAAGGGTTGCTCGCATTGATCACGACCTTGCCCTTGAATGAATCACCCAGACTCTTGATCAGCTCAGGGAAAGCGCTGTAGGGAACCGCGAACAGGAGCACCTGCCCGAACGCAGCCGCCTCCTGCGGCGTGCCGGCCCGCGCATTGGCTCCGATCGCTGCAGCGAGCTTCTTGTCATTGTCGAGATGACGCGAAGAGAACATCACTTCGTTCCCAGCCTTGGCCCAGACGCCCCCGAGCGCGCCGCCGACATGGCCGGAGCCGATGATGCCGATCTTCAGCTTCTGGCTGTCGGCTGCCATCGCAAGACGTGCCGTCAGTGGGATGGCGCTCAGAGCGGCTGCTGCGCAGGTCCCCTTAAGCAGTTCACGACGACGAAATTCCATGGAGGGGCTCCGTGATCCAGAGGACCAGTCAGGGTCGCGCTTGGGCTTCGGGCGACCCGGGAACAGCTTACGGGAATGTCTGGTTTCAGGAAATTCCGAATGAAACCACCACTGGCCGGTGATGGCCGGATAACCGACCACGGGCACTAACGCACAGCTTGGGCTGCAACCCCCGCGCCGACGCCGTCAGTTGGGCTTTTGATTCCACCAGCGATTCGGGTTCTTATCATCTCCGCCGGTTGATCGGCTCCGCCACCCCTCGGTGACGTAGATTACGGGCTCCTCGTAAGGGTGTGCCCGGTGGATCGCGTCCACCGCCTTCTGCAGCACGACCCCGTCATGAACTACTGACACCGTCACCACCCTGGATGGAGTCGCCGTGACAGACTGCTGTGCGCCTGCTTTCGACCCCGCAAGCGGCCTGTACTGCTCAATGCCTTCCGCGTCAATGTAGGCGACCTGGTCATACTTGCCGTATTCCAGCCCTACCGCTGCGGTGAGTGCTCGAAGTACCTTCTCCACGCTGCCGCTGGGAACGTGCACCCTGACCACATACGTGCGCTCCAAGCGATAAGTCCTACCTACCAGTTGATCCGGAGGAACTTCCGCCGCGGCTGACCCCACGCTCCGATTCGATGGAGTAAGAAGAATGGCCGCGATCGCTATCGCCAATGCAGCGAGGCGCTGAGTGGGATTCATGGTGAGCCTCATTGATCTTGTGCGTTGTGACAAGTGTGGGTGTGTTGAATGCCCGACCTATTTGGGTGACCAGCTCGGTTGCACGTTCCGTCCAGCGAGTCGGATGCCCAATTCGGGAGCGGCCCAAGCTACCGTTCTAGAAAACTCGCCAGGTCCTTGCCGCTCATGATCGTCTCGAGGTAGCCGAAGGTTCCGGACTCCCTCACTTCGCGCGCGGCGGCGTACAGACCGGTGATCGCGGCACGATATAGCGAGGTGGACAGGCTGATGCGCCTGACCCCGGCGGCGGCGAGCTCGGCGACGCTGAAGGAGCGGCCGCGGATTCCCACCATGAAGTTGACCGGCTTGCTGACCGCGCTGCAGACGGCTCGCACCGCGGCAAGGTCGGGCAATCCGGGAGCAAACAACACGTCCGCACCGGCGCGCTCGAAGGCCTGCAGACGCCGGATCGTATCGTCGAGATCGGGACGCCCGTGCAGATGGTTCTCGCTGCGCGCCGTGAGCGTGAACGGCAGGGAGAGCTTGCGGGCCGCCTCGACCGCGGCCGTGACGCGCTCGACCGCGAGCTCGAAGTCGTAGATCGGCGCGCGCTCATTGCCGCTGGCGTCCTCGATCGACCCGCCCACCAGCCCCGCCGCCGCGGCCTGGCGAATGGTCTCGGCCACCACCTCCGGGGCGTCGCCGAATCCCTGCTCGAGATCGGCCGAGACCGGCAGCGGGCAGGCGGCGACGATGACGCGCGCGTGCGCCAGCGCCTCTGCGCGCGTGATCTGTCCGTCGAGGCGGCCGAGCGTGGCGGCGCACGCGGAGCTCGAGGTGGCGAGCGCCTCGAACCCGAGTCCCGCCATGAGGCAGGCCGAAGCCCCGTCCCACACGTTGGGAATGACGAAGGTACCGGCGCGCTCATGCAGCGCCCGGAAGCGCCTGGCTTTGTCCGATTGCGCGGCGTTCACGGCAATGCTCCTCTTGAGGCTAGGATGGCTGATGAACCGACGCCATGTTAATCCAGGCACAGGGATGTGCCCGGATCCAGCGCCTTAAACTAGGCGCCTCACGATGCGGAACAAGTACGTCCCGACTCTGCCGGCGCTCGCACTGGCGCTGTTCGCCCCCTTCGCCGCCGCGCAGCCGTTGTGCGAGCGCGGCGCGCCGGGAGAGGCGGCCCGTGCGCGCCTCGTGCGCAGCATGACGCAGGGCCGCTTCATCAGCTACGAGCCCACCTCGCTTCGGGTCGTGGATGGCCGCACCCACGACGCCGATCCAACCAGCATCCGTACTGACCTCGAGGTGCTGCGTCCGCACTTCGATGCGCTCATCACCTACGATGCGGTCCACGGCGCGCAGGCGATCCCGGCGATCGCATCGGCGCTCGGGTTCCGTGCGCTCGTCATCGGCGTGTGGGATCCGGCCGATCCCGCCCAGCTGGACGCGGCACTCGCGGCGGTGCGCGATTACCCGCAACTGGTGGTCGGGCTGTCGCTCGGCAACGAGTCGATCTTCGCGCGCCGCTCGAGCTTCGCGCAGATGGCGGCGGCGATCACGGCCGTGCGCGCCCGCGCGCCGCACCTCGCGCTGTCCACGACCGAGCCCTTTCACCTCTACGAGAAGCCCGGAGCCGCTGCACTTCTCGGCCGCATGGATTTTCTGCTCGTGAACGTGCACCCGGTCTTTCAGCCGTGGTTCCGCGGGGCGACGGATGCCACTGCGGCGCAATTCGTCGTGAACGTGGCCGCCGATCTCGCGCAGCACTTCTGCGGCCCGATCCTGGTGAAGGAAACCGGTGTGCCGACCGCGCCGGCGAGTGCCGGCTACAGTCCCGAGCGGCAGGCCGCTTTCTATGCCGAGCTGCGCCGGCGGATGCCCGGATCTTCCCTGCAAGCGTTCGCCTATTTCTCCGCCTTCGATGCGCCGTGGCGTGCGCACGATGCCGGGCCCGTGGCCGGCGCGGTGACCGGGCCCGAGGAAGCGCACTGGGGGCTCTATGACGATGAGCGGCGGCCCAAGCCCGCCGCGCTGGCGCTACCACCAATGAACTAATGAACCGCCAGCTCGACTTTTACGGTGTCGCCCGAGTCGGGCTTGGGCGCCGCATTGACGATGAACACGCGCGCCGGGTCGATCTGTTTGTCCGCGAGCAACGCATTCTGGATCGCCTGAGCGCGCCCCCGGCCGAGCGCCTCGAGGTCAGTGTCCGGGACCTGGAGGTGATTCGTGATCGCGGTCTCGAGATCGGCGATCGCCGCATCGAGATCGGCAGGCTCCTTCTTCTTGCCCGCCTGCACGGCCTGGACCGATGCCGGGAGAGCGGCGTTCTTGCCGAGATCCGCCTGGTACTGCTCGGTGAGCAGCTGCAGGTGCCTGGCGGGGTCTGCGAGCGCGAGCTCTAGCGCTTCCTCCGGGTGCTGGCGGCCCTGGCGGCTGCCCGCGACCCGTGCCGCGAGCTCGGCGCGCAGCCGGGCTGCGGCAAGCTGCGGCCGATCGAGACCTGCTGAGGAGACGATCGGCACGTCGAGTTTCAGCTGCGGCCGCTCCTTCATGGCCTTGCCGAGCGCGGCGAGCTGATCCTGCGCCGGCTTGTCCAGCTCGGCGCTGCCGGCGGGGAATTCCACGATGTTCATGTGCTCGCCGCCGCCGAACAGGTGGCCGAGAAGCGCAAACGGCGCGGTGGCGACCTTCACGATCAGGTTGACGAACATCTTCCAGACGATGGGCCCGATCCTGAAGCTGGGGTCATCGATCGAGCCCGACATCGGTAACGCCAGGTCGATGAGGCCGTTGCGGTCCTTGAGCAGCGCCACTGCGATCTTCAGCGGCAGGTGCATGGCCTCGGGGCTCTCGACCCGGTCACCCAGCTCGAGCTGATCGACGAGGAAATGCTGGGTAGCCGTGAGCTGGCGCTGCTCGATCTTGTAGGCCACGTCGACCGAGAGCTTGCCCTTGTCGATCTTGTAGCCGACGAAGTACCCGGAGTACGGATTGACGATGGTCAGATCGAGGTCCTTGAAGCTCAGGGTAACGTCGGTGTAGAGCGCCGCCGACAGGAGATTCACCTCACCGCCTACGTGCAGCGGGGAGTAGGTCGCGAGCTTGCCGTCGAGCTGCACCCGCGCGCGCGAGTTGGGATCGGAAGACAGCCCCTTCACGGCGCCATTGAGCGCCTTGATGTCGAGCGCGAAGCTCGGCTTGATCCACAGGTCGGTGTAATCCGCCGAGCCATTGATCATCCGGACCGTGCCGATCGACACCGGGAAGGGTGTCAGCGGCGCCGCCGGAGCCGCGGCCGGGGTCGCCGCGGGCTTGCCCTTGCGAGCCCTCGTCTTGGGCGCCGCCGAAGACTCCGGCGGCGGCCCGGCGGCCGGCGCGGGTTTCGCACCCGGAGCCGTCAACACCTCCTTGATGTTGAGGCTCCGGTCGGGCGCGATGATCATGCGCACGTAGGGCTCGAGCGCCGTTACGCTGCCGATACGCAGGCTCGCCGGCTGCGAGCGATAGCTCACGTCCGCGATGCGCAAATCCTTCCACTTGATGAAGTCCTTCTTCAGCGCATCGTCCACGGTGCTCAGGTCGGAGACGCGCGTGTCACCCTTCACGCTCAAGGCTCCATCCGCGCGCCGCTCGAAGTCGATGCGCGCGCCGAGCTCGCCCTTGAGGAGCGTCATCGAGGTGTAAGTCCCGAGCAGCGGCTGCAGGGCCGGGAGGCCGAGGTGCTCGGCCTCGACGTGCGCGGTGACGGCGCCGGCGCGCGGCGCCACCTTCGCCTGCGCGGTGAGCCTGCCGGAGGTGTTGACGGCCGTATCGAGCTGGATGTCGAGGCTGTCATCCGGCGCCAGGTTGAATCCCCCCACATGCACGTTGAGGGGATCGAGCACCACGACCGCGGCCGGCTTCACCTGCCGATCCTCGGCCGACACCTTGAGGCCGGTGACGGCAATATCGGGTACCGAGACCGTCCAGGCGGATGCCGCACCCCCGGCCGCGGGTGGCGGAGCGGCGGCGGGCGCACTGGGGCCTGAGCCTGTGGTGTCAGCGGGTATCGGCGCCCCGGCTGCCGGCGCCGGTCCGATGAGGTCGAGGAGATTGAGGCGTCCCTGCTCGCCGAGCCACGCCCGGATCTCGCCACCGGAGAGCTGCACCTTCGCGACCTCGATGGCGCGCCGGCCGAGATCGAGCCGCGTGTCGTCGACCTCGAGGCGCCCGAGCGAGAGGTAGTCGGCGGCGGCGCCGGACGGCTTGACTCCGAGGCTGGTTACGGTCGTGCTGCGCACGTTGAGCTTGACGGCTACGGGTGCGGCAGCGGCGGTGCTGACATCGTAGTCGCCGGTGAGCGCGATGATTCCCGAGTCGATCTCGAACGGCAGGCTCGCGGACAGGTAGCTCCACAGCGTGCGCGCCTTGAGATCGGTGATCGCGAACTGGCCGTGGGAGGACAGCGGCGTCAGGCGCACGGTGCCGCTCCAGTCGAGCCGCTCACCCTGGGGGGAAGCGGCATTGAGCGTGTAGGCATCGCCGGTGGCCGCCGTGGTGCTGAAGTCGCGCAGCTCGAAAGCGATCGGCTTGAAGTCGGCGCGGAAGGGAGTTGGACGCGTGCGGTCCTCGAAAGTGGTGCCACCGTCGATCACTGCCAGGCGGCCGATGTAGAGCCGCACCGGGCCTGATTTCTTCTGTGGTTGCTGCGGCGGCGCGGGCGGGAAGCCCTTGCCAAGGTCGGCGAGGTTCAGCTCGCCATCCGGGCGTATCACCGCCCGCACGTAGGGGCGCTGAAGCAGGATCTCGCCGAAACTCGGCCCGAGACGCCACAGGCTCGCCAGCTGCAAGCCGACGTGCAGGCGGTCAAACGAGATCATCGTCTGGCCATCCGCATCGGGCAGCGCGAGGCCGGTGACGTCGAGGTTCAGCGTAAAGGGATTGAAGCGGAGGTCTGCGATCGTCAGGGTGCGGCCGTAGTGGGTGCGCACGAACTCGGTCGCGCCCTGGCGCGCGAAGTGCGGCACTGCCAGAAAGCCCGCAACCGCGTAGGCAACGAGCAGCAACGCGGCCGCAGCGAGCGCGATGATCTGACGCCGGGAGAGAGCCATGAGCCGCGGATCTCCTTGATTTCTTCTGCCGCTCGGCTCCTGCGAGGCTATCGTAGCTCATCGAAGACCCCATCCGTGCAACTACATAGGAGTTGCCGCGCCCCTCGATCCGCTCCAATTTTAAAATCCCTCCGCTTCGCGTAGCCTTGGCCGCTCAGGGGAATGCGGCGCATTTACCACAACCAGTAATTAGAAGAGAGCCGGCATGACATGTAGTCGACGTCGGAAAATAGCGCGCGAGCAGGCTGTCGGGCGGCGGCACCTCGCGGGCGGACGCATACCTGTTGCATCCGCGCTACGGGCGGCCGTGCCCGCCGCCTGGGCGCAAGCCGCCCCAGCGTGACGGTTTTCGACAGCACGAAGCTCGACCAGCTCGGCGACAACTTCAACGTCGAGCTCTACTGCGCCAACGCCGGTGACAAGCGCGCACAGCTGTCGCGCTTTGCCAATACCAACCCGCTCGCCGACAACCAGGTATACATCCTGCCAGCGACGCCGCGGACCATCGGCATCAAGTTCACGCAGCACTTCTAATTGGGCGGCAGGGCCTTCGGCCCTGCCGCCAGGCGAGGCTTGACGCGCCGCGCTCTGACGGCAACGTCAACCGGCCAGCGGCTCGATCAGGCTGGCATCGTTCGGCAAGCGCGGATTGTTGACGCGGCGGCTGACCTTCCAGCCGACCATGAGCTCATCGGCATAGGGCTTGAGCGCAGCTCCTGCCTCGGGTTTCCTACCGGCGAGCCAGGCCTCGTGATCCTCAGCGGCGAGAATCGCCGGCATGCGCTGTTTCTCGTTGTGGATCCCGGCCAGCAGCCGGTTGGCCGGCACCGTGATCAGCACGCAGGAATGGATCCAGGTGCCGTCATCGCGCCGCGAGCGGTCCCAGAGCCCTGCGACGCCGAACACCTCGCGATCGGCGAGATGCAGAAAGAACTGATCGCGCGAGCCGTCTTCGTTGACGTGCGGCTCATAGAAGCCGCCCATGACGAAGATGCACCGCTGGTCGCGCTGCCAGGCATCGCGGTAGCTGGGCGCGATCGCGATGCGCTCCACGGTTGCGTTGATGGTGGAGGCCTTGAGTGGCACGCCATGGGCCCAGAAGGGGATCAGCCCCCAGCGCATCATCGCCGCGGTGTGCTCGCCGTCATGCGATACGGCGACCGGCACCTGCTCGGTGGGCAGCACGCGATAGCTCAGCGGGTAGTCCCAGCGCCCGCGCCGGATACCGAGAGCGCGCTCGGCCTTGGCCGCCTGGGCGAGGATGTACTTACCGCACATGGCTCAAACAGTATCGCACGCACTCCGGTACTGATTGGACGCACACCTGGGCGGCTGCTCACACTGCATCATGCTCCCGTGGAATTCCATCGAGCGGCTGCGCGATCACTTTGGAGATTACGTGATCGTCGTGACCTGCCGGCACTGCCGGCATTCACGCGAGCTGACGCCGGCATTCCTGGCGCGTCACTGCCGCGCCGGCTGGGATGAGCCGGTCGCGAAGATCATCGCGCGCTTCCGCTGCCGCTGCGGCAAGAAGCTGGTCGACGTGCACATCGGCTTCAACAGGAAGCCGCGTGGCTGGGTGAAGAACCCCTCGTGATATCAGCTCACTGTGATTGGGTTCACGTGGAGAAGCGAGCGTCGAGCTTCGCGAGCTGACCTTCCCAGCCTGCCTGGGCACGCTGTGTCCACTCCTCACTGTGCATCGCGTCAATGGTCAGCACCATTCGTACCCGATCCTTTCCGACACGATGAAGCTCGATGAGATTTCCCACGCTATAGGGTTGAACACCGGGGACGAAGTCCACCACATGCTGATAGCTCAGTCTCTGCTGCGGCACGATTTCCGTGAACGTGAGCTGCGCTTCGGTCGTAAGCGGCATGTTGGCTGTACGCATGAATTCCACCTGGGGCGGATCGACGGCCGTCATGGCGTAGAGCAGTCGGCCTCCTGGCCGCAGATCGAGTTCCTTCACCGTCACCGCGAAGCCGCCCGGCCCCCACCACGATTCAAAGCCGGCCTTCGTCGTCCACAGCTCCCACACATCCCGCAGCGAGGCCTGATAGGTTCGCTCCAGGACGGTCTTCCTGGCGGCTGCAGCTCTGGTCGTCATGTCATTCTCCGTCGCCCCTTCGGATCCGCGGCGCGCCGTTTGTGGGCAAGCGCTTCGCCAAGCGAGTCGAGCCGCCCTTCCCACAATCGCCGGTACCTGGCCATCCACCGATCGAGGTCCTGAAAACGCTCCGGGCACAGCGAGTAGAGCCGCCGTACGCCATCGGCCCGCGAGGCAACCACCCCGGCTTTTTCCAGGATTCCCAGGTGTCGGGAGACGCCGGATTGCTCGATATTCATGCGGCTGACGATGGCGTTCACCGCCTGCTCGCCGTCGCCCAATATCTCGACGATGCGGAATCGAGACTCGTCAGAGAGAAGTTGAAAGAGTGATAAATGCACTACAATATATATACACCAAAGTGTATATATAAGTCAAAGGTCAGGCGCTGTTCGCGGTTCCGGACCGACACCTGACCAAGGCCTGGCTCGCTCGGTCCTCTGCGGCCTCACTTCGTGCGCCGCCACTCCACGGTCCCGCAATGCGATGCCTTATCCGTCACACAAACCAACTCTGGCCCTCCGCCAATGTCGATCGAGGCGGCGTGCCGGTAGAAACTCCATATGGGGGATTGGTTTGACGGGCAGCTGTCCTTCTCGGGAAAGTTTGTCTCAGTGTCACTGAGGCAAAGGCGCGGCGGCCCAAGCGCATCGGTCAGGCGGCTGCGTGAAATTCCGTTCAGGGACGAGACTTCCCGCCCGACACAGGGAGAGATGAAGTCGACTCGCTTGTCGCTGATGGAAATATCGACGAGGCACTGGCGAAGGGTCTGAAGCAAGTCCCCGTGAGCGGCGTCGTCGCGATAGTTGCCCCGTGTACTACTGCAGGCAGCCAGCAACGCGCCCAAGGCGACGGTGACGCCCAGCAGTGATCCAAAGCGAGATGGCGGGGGACGCAAGATCACCGCAGAATGGTACTCGAATCGAGTAGGGGCTTCACGTCAGGAGCCAGCCAGGAGCGGCCGGTCAGCATGAGCGCGTAAACTTCGCGGAAGCCAACCTTGACCTGCGCACGCGCCACACTGCCCGGCTGTCAGCGTACGGGGGATGAGATGATCGACCACATCGGTCTTGCGGTCTCGGATCTGGAGAAATCCAAGGCGTTCTACGCAGCGGCATTGCGGCCACTCGGTATCCAGCTGGTGATGGAGGTGACCAGGGAACAGACGGGCACCGGCGCACATTCCGGGTTCGGTGTCGCGACCAAGCCATTCTTCTGGATCGGTGACCATGCGTCACCGTGCTTCGGCGTCCATATCGCATTTGCCGCGGAAAGCCGTGCGCAGGTCATCCAGTTCTACCATGCCGCACTAACAGCAGGCGGCAGGAGCAACGGCGCGCCGGGTTTGAGACCTCACTATCACGAGAACTACTACGGCGCGTTCGTTTTCGATCCCGACGGCAATAACGTTGAAGCCGTCTGCCACAAGCCGGCGTGAGCCAGCATGCCCCGCGGGTTGACCATGGCAGTGCTCACCTTTGACACGGTGAGGACGCTGGGGCTTTCCCTGCCTGATGTGGTCGACGGCACCGCGTACGGACTCCCTGCACTGAAGCTCGGCGGCAAGGTTCTTGCGTGCATGCCAGCCAACAAGTCCGCCGAAGCGAACAGCATCGTCGTGCGCATCGATCTCGAGCAGCGCGCCGAGCTGCTGAGGGAACATCCGGAGACCTACTACATCACTGATCACTATGCGCCCCACCCCACCGTGCTGGTCCGATTGTCGAAGATCACGCGAACCGATCTGCAGGAGCTGCTGCGAGACGCGTGCCGTTTCATTTCGTCATCGACCCCGAAAAGCGCAGGTAGGACAAGGCGACTCAGAAGCGAGTGAATGGCGAGGAGTGGCCAACCCCGGCCCTACGGGCATTCGAGCGACCGCTCTGGCTCGGCGGAAGCGCTCAGTGCGCCAGCCATGAAGCGTTATCGCGCCGTCGCGGCCATGGTGTTCCTGGCCCTGTTTCCATACCAAGCGACCGGGACCAGCCTGGCCTATTCGCTCTCCTACCAGGATACAGCCGCGAGCCGCCGAGCCCATCCCCCCGACTATTACGATCCACGTTCTGTTCCGAACAATCTGCTGCGGCTCCGTAATTACTTCAAGACTGACATTTATCTCGTTTCCATGGCGGATGCGAAGACTTCGCGAGTATTTTCAGACGAGGGGCCCTACTTTGAAATTATCCCGCCAGGAATGTTTGGCGGCCCGGGAGCAATGGTGGTGGCAGAAAACAAGGCCTACGCTGTAGGGATAGAGCGCGGCGGGGACTCTGTTGCTCGCATCTATTCCGGGCGGCCAGCGGTCTACGAACTCGCTCTCGACGCTTCTAACAAATACCGCAAGCTCTTCGAAATCCAGTCGGCACATTACGCTGCGGCTCCCCTGTTCATCAGTCCCTCAGGAACCAAGATTGGCTACCTGAGCGTCCTGAATGAACACAACGTCGTTTTCATCCACGACGTGGCGACCGGGGCACTTCTGAAGAGTTGGGACGTGACAAATCTTTTCCGACGATGTTTTGATTGTTCCATCGCCTCTGTGGGCTGGCTCGCTGATGGAAACAGGCTGTTTTTCTCCCTGGATTTTGGCGAGCAGTCGGGACCGCAAAGTGAGCTCGGGACCTATGTCGTCAGCGAAGACGGAGGGGTGCTGGATCGTCTTCCGCTGGAACAGGGCCGATTGCAAATGCAGGGCTACAGAGATATCACTGGGTCTCCTCCGGCCCTGCTCGGGCAAGCGCCCGACGGGAGTTATATTTTCGAGGATATGGGGCAGAAGAAAACAGAGCTGCTGCACCCCGAAAGATTCCTGGTGATCACAACTCCTGAGCGTAAAGTTCTGGGCCAGATATCGCTGCACTCATCCACTGGACTCTATCTTGGAATGGCGACACGCGACCTGTCACGATCAGGCAAATTTGTAGCATTCTCAGACCCACTGTTGAAAAATTATCAGCGTGAGGAACACGTATGGGGAATGAACCTTGAAACTCGTGAAGAGAAAGAGCTGATTACACTTCCCGCCAGAACGATATCTTCCTCCGAGCCCAAAGTGACTTTGAACATCCTCGGGTGGCTCGAGGAAAGGTAATGCGATTTACCCCTGCATCAGTCGTTGAGCGGGCCAACTCCGGCCGTCCGCGCGTCTGGAAGCTCACTTCGCAGGAAGCATCCGAGAATCCGGCGCGCGCACTCGGATTGTCGCGACCATGAGAGTTTCCAATCCAAACTGAACCGGATTCAAGCTGATGTCCACGGGGCATTCAGAGCCATCCTTGCACAGAGCGAACAGCTCGAGAGCCGCTCCCATCGGCCTGGTGCGACGAGCATCCGTGAAGCGCAGCCGATGACCGATGTGAGTCAGGCGATGCCGATGGGGAATCAAGAACTCGACAATCTGACCAAGAAGCTCCTCTGCGGAATACTGGAGCACATGGCAGGCTTGGTCGTTCACGAACAGCACGGTCCCCGACTCGGCAACGACGAGCGCAGCGCCCGACACTTGCGCGAGGAGGCTTTCCAGACTCTCGGGTGAATGCATTGTTAGGGAACCTGCTCGATCCGCTAGACCAGGCGACTGTCGACACGACCCGGCAAGGACCGAAATACGAAGACCATTTGGCCTGGCGAGTCACCGATCATCAGCAGGCATCCGGCACGCACTCGCCCAATGCCCGCCGGTTCACTTAGCACACAGCGCTGGCCGCCTTCAGGTAGCGGGTTGATATAGATCAGGAAACTGATTGATATAGGCAGCTACCGCCCGGCCGGGGGGCTCGGCTGTGCAAGCCTTACGCTATCGCTCGCCGAACGCCTGCCGTAGCATGCGCAGCGGACCGGGAGGCGACCCTTATGATCTCCGCGAGATGTGAGATCCGGTGTGCGCGCTGCCCGCTCGCGCGCCGTTGTTGGGGCTCGAAGCCGCTGACGGTGCAGGGCATCCGTGGCCGCCTGCAACCGCTGCTGGAGCGTGGAGCCAGGCTCGTTCGCCAGGGCGAACAGTCGCGCTCGGTCTATCTCGTGGTTGCGGGCTGCTTGATCCTGCGCGAGACCACTGCCGAGGGCACCGAGAGAACGGTCGGTTTCCGTTTTCCCGGGGAGGTCGTGGGGCTGGAAGGCTGGGCCAGCGGGTCACAATCCTTCACCGCGATTGCGACCGACGCAACGTCGGTTTGCAGGGTCACCATGACGCCTGCCGGTGCGGGCTATTGCAGCGCCGCGCTTCTCGAGCAACTCCTCGTCAAGTGCACGTTTCGGCTCGAGCGATCCGAGAAGCTGTGGCGGGGTCTACCCGCAGTCGAGCTCGTTGCTGCGTTCCTGGACGATTTCGCTCAACGCACGCACCTCAGCGCAAATGTGACCGATCTGCGCAAACTGCCAATGACTCGAGCTGACATTGGCTCGTGTCTGGGACTCGCCGAAGAGACGGTGGTGCGCGCCCTGACGCAGTTGCGTTCTCGCAGGGGAGCCGAAATAGGTGGATCACGGACCGCAACCCACGCATAACAGCCTCCATGCCCGCGAGGACACCGTCGAGAGCTTCCTTCGACGGATAGAGATGACTTGCCTCTAACGTTTGCTCGCGCCGCGGTAGCGCAGCGCCTCCACAAGCAACGAGAATGCGGGCGTCGGGTGCCGTCGGCTCGGATAGTACAGGTGATATCCAGGGAACGGAGCGCACCAGTCAGAGAGCACACGCACGAAGCGCCCCGCGGCAACCTCTGCCTGTACCACGTCCTCCGGTGCAAATACGATTCCGAGACCAGCCCTCGCGGCGCGCAATCGCATCGACAGTGTGTTGAAGGTCAGTTGTCCTTCGACGTGCACCCTGAGCTCCCGCGTGCCCTTTTCAAATTCCCAGGCGTAGATGCCACCGTGGGTAGGCAGCCGCAGGTTGATGCAGTTGTGGCCCTGCAGGTCCTGTGGGGTGCGCGGCTGCCGCTTTCCCTCGAAGTAGCAAGGTGCCGCGACGACTGCCATCCTGAAATCGGGTCCGATCCGAACGGCGATCATGTCCCTGGCAACCTGCTCGCCGAGCCGCACCCCGGCGTCAAAGCGCTCCGCCACCACGTTGGTCAGACCGTAATCCAGCATCACTTCGACGTGAATATCCGGGTAGTCGGGAAGGAACCGCTCGAGCCCGGGCAATAGAACGGTTTCAACCGCATGTTCGGCGGCCGTGATGCGGATCGATCCCGCCGGTTTCTCCCGCAGCGCGGTGAGCGAGTCGAGCTGCGCATCGATCTGCTCGAAGGCCGGGCGCAGGGTCCGAAGCAGTCGTTCACCGGCTTCGGTCGGCGCCACACTGCGCGTCGTTCGACTGAGCAGTCGCAGGCCAAGCCGGCCTTCCAGGCGTCGAATGGCATGGCTGAGCGAGGACTGCGTGATGCCGAGTTTGGATGCGGCGCGGGTAAAACTGAGCTCATTGGCGACGGTCACGAAGGCCGCCAGGTCGGAGAGATGCTCGCGTTTCATTCATGCATCCCTTTCATAGGTTCAATCGCATTCTAGCGACTAGCCGGCAGAGATGCGAAGGCCTACCGTATGCGCACTGGACGCAAGCGCGGAGCGCTGCGATTGAGCCCGCCAACCCGGAGGCACCATGCAAACGCGCAAACTCGGCAACAGCCACCTCGAGGTGTCAGCCATCGGCTTCGGTTGTATGGGGCTCAACTTCGCTTATGGGGCGGCACTTGATCGTCAGAGTGCCGTTGGTCTGATCCGCGCGGCCTTCGATCGCGGGGTCACGTTCTTTGATACCGCAGAAGCCTACGGACCCTTCACCAACGAGGAGATCGTCGGTGAAGCACTTGCGCCCATCCGCGACCGGGTCGTCATCGCCACGAAGTTCGGCTTCAAGAATGGCGACTCGACCGCCGGCATGGACAGCCGTCCCGAGCATATCCGCGCCGTGGCCGATGCATCGCTCAAGCGCCTCAAGACGAACCGGATCGATCTCTTCTACCAGCACCGTGTCGATCCCAACGTCCCCATGGAGGACGTGGCCGGCACGGTCAAAGAGCTGATCCAGCAAGGCAAGGTCGAGCACTTTGGTCTCTCCGAGGCGGGCGCCGAGTCCATTCGGCGCGCGCATGCCGTGCAGCCGGTGACGGCAGTACAGAGCGAGTACTCCCTGTGGTGGCGCGCGCCCGAGGCTGAGATCCTCCCTCTGTGCGAGAAGCTCGGCATTGGATTCGTCCCCTTCAGCCCGCTCGGCAAGGGGTTTCTCACGGGCAAGATCGACGCGACGACGACGTTTGCGAAGGACGACTTCCGCAATATTGTCCCGCGCTTTTCCGCGGAGAACCGTAAGGCCAATCAGGTCCTGGTCGACTTGATCGGCACGATTGCGGCAGAGAAGAAGGCGACACCCGCGCAGATCGCGTTGGCGTGGCTTTTGGCCCAGAAGCCCTGGATCGTGCCAATCCCGGGAACGACCAAGCTTCCTCGACTCGAGGAGAACATAGGAGCCGCGACGGTCATTCTCACGGCCGACGATCTGCGCCGCATCAGTGACGCTCTCGGCCACATTCAGGTGCAGGGTGACCGGTATCCGGCGCATTTGGCCGCGCGCGCGGGCAGGTAATCACCTGAGCAAGGTCATCGGCTGAGGACATTCAAGATGGCGATCACTCAAACGGCGCAGCGCAACCACGATGCGCTCCTCCCGGAGCACGAGTCGACACTGAAGATCACCGATCCCGAGCTGATCGAGATCTTCGACAACTGGGCCTTCGACGAGGTGCTCGAGGACGCCCCCCTCGATGCGCGCCTGCGACTGCTGGTGCAGCTGGCGTCCCTGATCGCCTGCCAGTCGGTGGGCGAATTCCGCGTCATGTTGGGCGCCGCGCTCCAGGTGGGAGTGACGCCTATCGAAATCAAGGAGCTGGTCTACCAGGCCGTCCCGTATATCGGAATGGCCAGGGTGTTCGACTTCCTGCATGCCACCAACGAGGTATTCAACAGCCGCGGCATCACCTTGCCGCTCGAGGGTCAGTCGACGACGACACGGGAAACGAGGCGCGAGAACGGACTGGATGTGCAGAAGCGCCTCTTTGGCGATCAGATTGACCAGATGTACGCGCAGTCCCCGAAGGACCAGCTGCACATCCAGCGCTATCTGTCTGCCAACTGCTTCGGCGACTACCTGACCCGCCGCGGCCTCGATCTCAAGACCCGCGAGCTCCTGACACTCTCGATGCTGGCGTCGTTGGGAGGATGCGAGGCGCAGCTGGCCGGTCACGTCAAGGGAAACCTGGCGGCCGGGAATGACCGCAAGCTCCTGATCGCGGTCGTTACGCAGCTGTTGCCCTTCATCGGCTATCCCCGTGCGCTGAATGCGTTTCGGGTCATCAACGAGGGAGCCCCGGCGTGACACGAGTGCTCATTCTGGGTGCCAACGGTCAGCTCGCGCGACACACCACGGAGGTGTTCCTTCGAACCACTGACGTGAAGCTCACGCTCTATCTGCGCCGCGCCTCGCGCCTGAAAAACCCGGACCCAACGCGGGTCCGAATCATCGAAGGTGACGTGCTCGACGCGCACACACTGACTTCAGCGATGCAGGATCAGGATGTGGTGTACGCGAACCTCGCCGGTGACCTGAAGCGACAAGCCGCGAGCATCGTGGAGTCCATGCACGCCGCGGGCGTCAAACGCCTGATCTTCATCAGCTCGATGGGGATCTACGGTGAGGTGCCCGGCGAGCGGTACCGGAGCGTACTGGACCCGTACCGCGACTCCGCCGCCGTCATCGAATCGTCCGACCTCGACTACACGGTCCTGCGGCCGGGGTGGTTCACGCAGGACCAAGAGATCAGCTACCGACTCACGCAGAAAGGCGAGCCGTTCAAGGGACACAACGTCTCGTTGAATAGCCTGTCCGACCTCATCGTGAAGCTGTCGACGACGCCTGGCCTTCACGTCCGACAAAGCCTCGGCGTGTCCAAGACATAGCATCGCTCAAGAGGACTCCGACCATGGAACTTAAGCGCAACGGCACGCAACCCTCCGCAAAGGGTCCGGCCGAGTATTTCACGGGCACGGTGCGGGTCGATCCGCTCTTCACGTCCACTGCACCAGCGCGTACCAGCGCCGCCGTGGTCACATTCGAGCCGGGCTCACGCAGCAATTGGCACACTCACCCGCTCGGCCAGAAGTTGGTGGTCACGGGCGGCTGCGGCTACGTCCAGAGCTGGGGCGAACCTCTCCGAGTCATCCGTCCCGGCGACGTCGTGATCTGTCCTCCTGGCGAGAAGCATTGGCACGGGGCGGCACCGGGTACCGCGATGACACATATCGCGATCCAGGAGGAATTGAACGGTAAAGCCGTCGATTGGCTCGAGCGCGTCACGGACGAGCAGTACCGCGGCACGCCCATCGACGAATAGACCTTCAGAGGAGGTAAGAGCATGCGAGCCACCCTCATGTACAAGGCGGGCGATGTCCGGGTCGAGAACGTGCCCGATGCCCGACTCGTGGAAGCAACCGATGCAGTCATCCGCATCACGCGTGCCTGCATCTGCGGAAGTGATCTCTGGCCGTACAAGGAGCTCGAGCCCGTTCCCGGCGGCCGGCCCATGGGGCACGAAGCCATCGGCGTGGTGGAAGCCGTCGGCACCGATGTCCACCGAATCAAACGTGGGGACCTGGTGGTCATGCCGTTCGCGTACTCGGATGGCACGTGCGCCTTTTGCCACGAGGGCCTGCAGACAGCCTGCTCGCACGGAGGCTTCTTCGGCGTCGGTGTGGTCGGTGGGGCACAGGCGGAAGCCGTTCGCGTCCCTCTGGCCGACGGCACGCTCTATAAGCTGCCGGTGCGCGAGGATGATGCTCTGATGCCCTCACTCCTCACCCTCTCCGATGTCATGGGTACCGGGCATCACGCCGCGGTTACCGCACGCGTCAGCCGCGGTAAGAAGGTCGCGGTGATTGGCGACGGAGCCGTCGGGCTTTGCGGGGTCATCGCAGCGAAGCGGCTCGGGGCGGAGCAGATCATCATCCTGGGCCATCATCCCGTCCGGGTCGCACTGGCAAAGGACTTCGGTGCCACAGATGTCGTGCCGCAGCGCGGAGAAGCCGCGGTCGAGCAGGTGCGCAAGCTGACGGGCGGAACCGGCGTTCACTCGATCCTCGAGTGTGTCGGATCCGAGGACGCCATGAGAACCTCGATACTGATCGCAAGAGCGGGGGCGGCGGTCGGACGAGTCGGGGTGCCGCACTATGAGGGCACACCAGCATCGCAGCAGGCGTTCTACGGCAACATCTCCGTCGCCGGTGGCCCCGCGCCGGTTCGCGCTTACATCGAGACGCTGCTGCCGGATATTTTGGAAGGTCGCATTCACCCGGGGTTAGTCTTCGATCGAACGATCGGCCTGGACCAGGTGCCCGCGGGTTATCGCGCAATGAACGACCGCCAGGCCCTGAAGGTCATGATCAGACCGTAGCTCAGATACCAGAGCCTAGCCCGCAGCAGCGGCCGCCATGGCCTGCCCGCTCCTGCCGTCCGTTGAGAGGCCGAAAGCTTACCGCCTCGGGTATCGCACGCGGTAGACGAGCACCAGACCGGCGAGGAAGGGAACTCCGAACACCAGCGTCAGGCGAAATACCGGCGTGAAGAGCGTGGTGATCAGCACCGCCGCCATCAGCGCCGCCCCGAGCAGAGTGGTGTAGGGAAAGCCGATCATCTGGAATCGCAGCGGCGGCGCGCCGCTCGCCGCACGCGCGCGGCGGAAGTAATAGTGCGTGACGAAGATCATCAACCAGGTGAACAGAGCGCCGAAGGACGCGATCGCCACCATCAGGACGAAGGAGGTCTGCGGCGCGATGACGCTGAGCGCGGTGGCGAGCGCGATACCCAGACTCGAGAGCAGCAGAGAGTTGAGCGGCACGCCGCGGCCGCTGAGCTCACCGAAGCGCCGCGGGGCGTAGCCGGCGCGCGCCAGGCTGAACATCATGCGCGTCGTGATGTAGAGCTGGCTGTTCATGGCCGAGAGCGCGGCGATCAGGATCACGAAGTTGAGAATGCCGGCGGCGGCGGGCACTCCCAGGGTGCGCATCACCTTGACGAACGGACTCTCATCGATGCCGGCCGCCGTCCACGGCACGATCGCCAGCACCAGCGCGAGCGTCAGCAGGTAAAAGAGCACCAGCCGCACGACCGTCGAGCGGAACGCGCGCACCACCGCCACCTCGGGCTGTGCGGCCTCCCCGGCCGCGACCGCGATCATCTCGATGCTGAGGTAGCTGAACACCGCCATGATCACCGCGACCCAGGCGCCCCACAACCCGTGGGGGAACGGTCCGCCGTGCGCGAGATAGTTGTGAAAGCCGACGCCGGCGGACGCCGGCGCCCGCAGCACGATGTAGCCCGCCAGCACGATGAACACCACGATGGCGGTCACCTTGATCGCGGAGAACCAGTACTCGACCGCGCCGAAGACATTGACGCTGAGCGCGTTGACCGTGATGAGGAGCGCGGAGAAAGCCACGATCCATAGCCAGCCGGGCGGCGCGGGGAGCCAGAAGCGCATGTAGAGCGCGACCGCGGTCACCTCGGTGCCGACCGCAAGCACGATGCAGGTCCAGTAGGCGTAGCGCACCAGGAAGCCGGCCAGCGGACCGAGGTAGTGCTCCGCGTAAGCGCCGAACGAGCCCGAGGTGGGATGCGCCACGGTCATCTCCGCCAGACAGCCCATGAGCAGCAGTGCGATCAGCGCACCGATCGCGTAACTCAACAGCACGCCGGGCCCGGAGAGACTGATGGCGAGGCCGCTGCCGAGAAAGAGCCCGGTGCCGATCGCGCCCCCGATGGCGATCATGGTCATGCGCCGCGCGCTCAGGGTGCGCTGCAGGCCGCGCTCGCGCTCGATGATCCGGTCGAAGTTATTGTTGCGATCGCTCACCGGCTCGGCTTACCAGCGCCCGCCGCCCCGGTGCCACGGAGCCTCCGCGACCCAGGCATCCGCGGCGGGAGTCAGCGCCGCCCGCTCGGCACGCAGTGCCTGCACGGTCTCCATGCCGCGCGCGATGTTGGGCGCCATCTCCGCCGGCAGCCGCGCGCGCACCCACTGCTCGATCTCTTCCGGCGGCGCCCCCTCCCAGAAGTACTCCGGAACGTGTTGCGCCGTGATGAGCGGGGCGTATTTCGGATTGGGCGCGAGCAGCATGTCCGCATGCTCGCGGAAGGTGCGCCAGGCGAGTGCCGGATGGCGTCCGGCGAGCAGCACCACGAGGCGCAGGCGAATGGCGGCCGCCTGCGGCGGAATCTCCTCCGACAGTGCGATCTGCGCCGCCTGCGCGGCGAGTGCCGGATCCCCGACCTGCATGAGCGCGGCAAAGTCGCGCCGCTGTGCGGTCTCGTCGGTCTCGGCGCGCGCGATCGCGTGCAACTGCCCGAAGGTGGCGGCATCGGCCGAGCGCATCACGACTGCCAGGATGGTCTCCTGGTCGTCGGGCCGGATCGCGCTGCGGTCGGTCACGAAGCGCGCGAACCGGCGGCGCGCCTCGGCGAGGACGCGGGCGTCGTCCCACGCGCCGAGGTCAACGAGCAGCGTGCGCCGCAGGCGCGCGACGTCCGGCGTCTCCCCGGGCTGTGGATCCCAGCCGAGACTGTCGGCCACCGGCCTCACCATCGACCTCGCGGCGGCGGCGAAAGCGGCGTGCCCGCGGCTGCCGCGCGCATAATGCTCGAGCGTGCCGAGGCTCGCTGCGATCTGCTCCCAGGCGCGCGCGTCGCGATTCTTTCCCATGGCGGAGGCCAGCGCCAGGTAACTGCTGAGCGACTGCTGTCCGGCGAGCGCGAGCGCCCACGAGTCATCGAGCAGCGCGATGCGGTCGCCGTCGGCCATGGCACCGAAGGCGCGGGTGTTGGCGGCGAGCGTCGCGGCGTCGTATTTCACCCGGTAAAAGCCGATGGCGTCGGCATTGACGGTGAGCGGCTCGTGACAGCGTCCGGCGGCGCCCTGCTCGCCATCGCGGCTCAGCAGCTGCGCGTGCGGCGCCTCGCTGCCGGCGCGGATGCGCAGCGGAATGCTCCAGTGCCCGCCGTCCTGGGCGGCGGCCTGCAGCAGGAAGCGCCTTTGCGCCAGCGTGATCGTGCGTGCGCCCCGCGCACAGCTCGCCGCGACGCTGACCAGCGGAAAGCCCGACTGCTCGGTCCAGTCGCGCGCCAGCTGGCCGACGTCCTGGCCGCTGGCCGCGGCGAGCGCGCTCCACAGATCCGCGGCGGTGGCGTTCGAGAGCGCCCGGGCGCGCACGTAGCGCCGCACCCCATCGCGGAACACCTCCGGCCCGAGGTAGCTCTCGAGCATCCGCAGCACCGACTGGCCTTTCTCGTAGGTGATCTCGTCGAAGGCATTGGCAGCCTGCAGCTCGTCCGCCACCGGCTGCTGGATCGGATGGGTGGAGAGGCGGGAGTCGGAGCGCATCGCGAACTCCCGGGACGCGTCCTGCCGCTCCCACCATTTCCAGGATGGATTGCGGCGGTCGGTCTCGGCAGCGCCCCGCCAGGCGGCGAAGCTCTCATTCAGCCACAGATCGTCCCACCAGCCCATGGTGACCAGATCGCCGTTCCACTGGTGCGCGATCTCGTGCGCCTGGACGGCGAATTCCGCCTGGCGGTCGGCGAGCGTGCTGTTGGCGCCGAGGAGCAGCAGCTGGTCGTTGTAGGTGATGGCGCCCCAGTTCTCCATCGCGCCGCTGAAACCGCCGGGAACTGCGATCGAGTCGAGCTTCGGCAGCGGGAACTCATAGCCGAAATACTCGTTGTAATCGGCGAGGATCAGCTGGGCGTCGGCAAGCGCCACCTGGCCGTCGGGCTCGCGTCCGCGCACCGCCCAGATGCCGACTTGGGTGGCGCCGACGCGTGAATCGATGTGCGCCAGGTCGCCGGCGGTGAACTCGATCAGGTAGGACGGCATGCCGGGTGAGCGCTCGAACGTCGCGATTGCCTGCCCGCCGTGCAGCTCGCGCCTCGCGACCGGCATGTTCGACACCGTGGCCCAGGCCGCCGGCACGGTCACGGTGAGCTCGAAGGTCGAGCGGAAGGCAGGCTCGTCCCAGCAGGGAAACATGCGCCGCGCATCGGTGCTCTCCATCTTGGTGGACAGCAGCTGCCCGTGCGAGCCGTCGAAGCTCAGGTACGTCTGCACGAACAGCCCGTGCGGCTGCGTCTCGAGCTTGCCGGTGTAGGAGAAGCTGAGCGTGTGCTCGCCGACCGGCGCCGCCTGTGCGAGCGTCACCGTGGTGAGCTGCCGGGCATCGTCGGAGTCGACCGCAGCCACCGGCGCGCCGTCGAAGCGCACGTCGGTGAGCCGCTCGTTCAGCGAGTTGAAGACGATGGCGCGGCTCGGTGCCCGCACGCGCAGCCGCACCGACTCCGTGCCGGCGATCGTCCCGGCCCCGATGTCGGGAACGACCGCGAGCGAATAGTCGAGCGGCACGACGCTCTTTGGCAACCGCCCGGGAGCGGCGTCGAAGTCGAACGGCGTGCCGGCCAGCGCCTGCAGGGAAGTCAGCGCGGCGGCGAGCGGCGCCGCCAGCCGCGCGAGCGGCCTGCTCATGCGATTGATCTCCTCAGTAATTCGCGGCCGCGCGCACCTCGCTCGCGGGCTTGTCGAGGTCGGCGAGCAGCTCCGGCCCGAGAATCGCAAGCGGCGTCGTGCCGTAGGAAAGCAGGCGGTCGTGGAAGTCGTGCAGCGACGCCTCAAGGCCCTTGCGCCGCAGGTACTCGGCGAGCAGGTTTTCGATCTGCAGCCTCCCCACCGAATAGGCGATGACATACCCGGGGCGGGTGGCGATGCCGGCGATCGCGGCCTCGGCCTGCTCGCGGGTGAAGCCGGTCTCGGTGGCAAAGTACTCGGCGGCGCGCTCGTAAGTCCACTCGCCGCTCGCCAGTTTCGGATCGACGACCGCCCGGGCGCCGCGCACCCGCTCCCAGCGCGCGACGTCGAGGCGGCCGTCGAGATCGTCGCCGTACAGCCCGAGCCGCACGAACATCTCCTCGCCGTAGAAGGCCCAGCCTTCGGCGAACGTGCCGCTCGACTGGATGCGGCGCACGAAGTCCGGGTGGCGCCGGGCGATCGACAGCTGCATGAAGTGGCCCGGCAGCGCCTCGTGCGCCGCGGTGGAAAGAATCCGGTCGCGATCGAAGTCCTGGTTCATGTCGAGCCGCGCCGCCGCCTCCGCCAGCGACTTCGGCGGGGTGATGTAGTAGTAGCCGGTGGTGGAGAGCGAGAACAGCCGCGGCGGGTTCATCGAGGCGCCGGGCGAGACCGGCTGCAGGAAAGCGGGTGTCTCCACGATCTGCATGGTGCCGAGCCAGTCCGGGATCGTGACCAGGTCCTGATCGGTCACGAACTTGCGCAACTGCGCGATGCAGTCGCGGTAGTAGTCGATCAGGGCCGCACCGCCCGGCGCGAGCCCGCCGCCGCTCGGCGCACCGAGTGCCACGCCGCGGCGCTGCGACAGCTGCCGCAGCCAGGCCTCCTCGGCCCAGCCATGGGCGAGCTCATCCTGCGCGATGCGCTCGACGTCGCCTGAGTCGTACGGCAGCAGCTGCTCTTCCTTCAGCATGCGATCGTAGGCCGCGCGACCGATCGCATAGTTCTCCGGCCACGAGGCGAGGTGCGCCTCGATGTACTGCCGGGTATGCGCGATCGCAGCGAGCGCGACATCGCGCGCGCGCAGGAACGCGCTGTACTCACGCGAGCGCGCGCCGAGCTGGCTGCGCGCGGCCTCGGTGAGCGCGCCCTTGAGGAAATCGGGCGCGCCCGCGAGCTGCCGGGCGCCGACGACCCCGTAGAGATGGCCCGGCGTGGTCGCGAGGCGCTCGGCGGCCGCGACGTAGGCTGGCGCCCCTGCGAGGCGGCGGGCGATGTCCGCCCAGCCGCGCTTGAGATCCGCCGCGCCGGCGCCCTCCTGGCCGACGACCGGCAGGTGCTCGAACTGCACGAACACCACGCGGACGATGCTGTTGGCGCCCTCGGCATAGTCCTTGCGGTCGGTCTGGTACACGAGCAGCTCATCGAGGCTGCGGGTCAGCCGCGCGCGCAGCAGCGCGGCGTCGTCCCGGTCGACGAGCGGGGTGTGCGCGTCGAAGCCGGCGGCGACTGCCTCCAGGCGGCCCTGCCACTCCCGCAACCGCTGCGCCTGGGCGGCGCGAAACGCCTCGCTGGGAGATGGCAGCTCACCGTCGTGGCCGGGGATCCCGAGGTAGGTCGCCGTCATGGGGAATACGGCGGCGGTCGTGTAGGTGATATCTTGCGCGAGGCTGACGAGCTGCTGGTGCGCGCTCTGCGCGTGCGCGCTACCCGCGGCGAGCGCCGTGGTCGCGGTCAACGCCAGGATCCTCGATGCGTTCATGGAGCTCCTGTGGGGCTGCGTCGCGTTGCGGCATCGCGGCGGTGGCGCCGCCGATTATGTTGCTAACATGGTTCATGATCCAGTCAGAATTCCAACATCATAATTGCCCCGCTTTCTTCCCTAACCAAACCTCAGGAGGAACTCCAGTGAGAATGAAGCCTGCCTCGATGCTGTCCGGCCTGCTGCTGCTGCTCGCGCTGCCCCTGGCGGCGAACGCCGATCTGCCCGGCAAGCACCCCTACTATCTGCACGCGCTCAGCGACCTGCGCACTGCACGCTGGATGCTGGAGCATCGCCCCGGCGATGCGGCGGTCAGCGGCCAGGAGGACGTGGCGATCACCGAGATCGACAAGACCATCGGCGAGATCAAGAAAGCCGCGATCGACGACGGCAAGGACATCCACGACCATCCCAAGGTCGACGTGCCGAACGACCATCCGGGCCGCCTGCACAAGTCGCTCGAGCTGCTGCGCAAGGTGCATTCGGACGTGGCGCGCGAGGAAGACGATCCGATGACCAAGGGCCTGCGCGATCGCGCCATCCACCACCTGGATGAGGCGATTCGTGCCAACGAGCAGGCGATCAAGGACGTGGAAAAGGGCCGCTGAGACTCAAGGAACGGGCATTCCAGCCGGTGTGCGCCCGCGCTCGCGGGCGCACACCGTTTCTACCGCGCTTCAGGCCCGCCGCCGGCGGGCGATCGAAGCGAGCGTTGCGCCGCCGGCGAGCAGCAGGATCCAGTCGAAGGCGCCGCCGCCACCCCCGCCACCGCTCGGCGGCGCAGCGATCGTCAGCTGCGCAGTGCCAGTGGCCGTGGCATCGGCGGCCGAGACCGCCGTGATGGTCACGGTCGCCGGCATGGGCACGCTCGCGGGAGCGGAATAGACGCCCGCCGAGGTGATCGTGCCGACGGTGGCATTGCCCCCGGCGACCCCATTCACTTCCCAGGTGACCGCCGAGTTGGTGGTGTTCGCGAGCGTCGCCGCCAGAGTCGCGCTGCCTCCTGTCTGGATGCTGTCGGTGGCGGGACACACTTCGACTACGATCGCCGGAGCCACCGTCGAGCAGCTGCCCTGGCCGGCGGCCGCGGGCGCGGTCGTGGTGGCCGACCCTGGCGTGATCACCACGTTGGCCGTATCGGCACGGCCTGCGTCATCGGTTACCGTCAATGCGAGGGTCGCGACTCCGCAGGAAGGGGCCGTGACGGACGCCTTGGAAGTCGCAGCTCCCGTGATGCTCAGCGTGAGTCCACCGCTCACCGGGCTCCATTGATAGCCGGCGACCGTGTGTCCGTTGGCGGCGCCGCTCGCGCTCGCATCGAGCGTGACGCTCTGGCCCGGCGTGACGCTGGCCGGCAGTGCGATGGCGGCGATCGGGCGCAGCGCCGCGGTCAACGCGCCCGGAGCGTTGGCCATGCCGGCGCCGCAGGTCTGGTCGTCTTGCGTGCAGATGCATTCGCTGTTCTGTATGTCAGTGGCGCCCGTCGGAACATGGCACATCGGCGGCTGGGCGCCGGTGGCATCAAGTGAGGTCTGGGGGAAAGGCAGCGCACCTTCCTTCAGCCGCGAGATCAGCTGGCAGGAGTTGAGGTTGCTGTTGACCGTGGACATGAGCGCCGCGATCCCGGAGACCACCGGCGCGGAGAAGCTGGTGCCGATGTTGTAGGTGCGGTACTGGCCGCTGGCGGCGATGGTGCAGCCGGTGTAGCTGCCGGTGGTCGGATCGCAGTAGTAGAGCCCGGTGTAGTCGTTGGCATCGGGAGTCGCGGGACTCGTCGTGCTCAGGTTGGTCGTCGTGGTCATCGTGTAGACGCAGGCCGACTCGGCCGTGGTGAACGAGTCGCCGCAGTTACCCGCCGGCGCACCGAGCGCCACTTCGGGACCCAGGCTGCTGTAGCCGACCTTGGTACCCGCCTGACGCAGCCCCGCCACGCCGGCAACGCCCGGGCAGTTGGCCGGCGCGTCCACCGGGCCACCTTCGTTGCCGGCCGAGACGACCACCAGCACGCCGGCGTCGGCCAGCTGGCCGATGGCCTCGATGTAGCTCGACGGACAGCTGCCGGTGCCGCCGAGGCTCATGTTGATGATCTTGGCCGGATTGGGGTTGTTGGGCGCGCCGCTGACCGCGATCCCGCCCGCCCACAGCATGCCGGAGATGATGTCGGAATCGAGGCCGCCGCACTTGCCGAGCGCGCGCACCGGCAGGATCGGCGAGCTCCAGGTGAGTCCGGCGACGCCGACGCCGTTGTTGGTGCTGGCGCCGAGAATCCCTGCGACCCGCGTGCCGTGCCAGGAACTCGGCATGGCGGTGGCATTGCTGCATTCGTCCGGGTTGTTGGTGATGTCGGAGCTCGTGATCCAATCGCCGGGGTCGGACGCGCCCGCTCCCGGGCAGGCGCCGCCGTTGGCGACGAAGGGATCCGAGATGAAGCAGTAGCCGGCGAGCAGGCGGCCGGCGAGATCCGGGTGATCGGGCCGCACGCCGGTATCGATGTCGGCGATGACGAGCGTGGCGCTGCCCATGGTGATGGCCCAGGCATCGAGCGCGTCGACCGCGCTCGGGGTGGCCGCGGCGCTCTGCAGGTACCACTGCTGTGGGTAGAGCGGATCATTCGGCGCGGCGTGAATGAAGCGCCGCTCATCGGGCACGGCGTACTCGACTTCCGTGTCGGCGCGCAGCCGCTCGAGCGTCGTCGCCGGTGATTCTCCCGCCGCGGCCTCGACCCGCACCGCGTGGATGAGCGCGGTGATCGGCCGATACGCCACCAGGCGCACACCGGTGCGGGAAGTGAGCGCGGCCAGGCGCTCCAGGGCGCCGGCCGGCTGCGCTTGAGCGGGCGCCGTGACGGCAGCTTCGGCGCGCAGCTTGATGATCAGCTGCTGCGCCGCGGCAGCGGTGCCCCGCGGGTGCGTGCGCACCGGGTTCACCTCGGAGGCGCTCGCGGCCGCTGCCAGCATCCCGGCAAGCAGCCAGAAGCACACCAACCAACGTGTCAGCACACCTTTTGAGGAGCAGCCCATCCGACCCTTTCTAGTGAAAGTTTCCGGTGCGCGAAAGCTGTCGGCTCACTACGACAACGCCCGCCCGCGTGCCGCGCGGCCGCGCATCGATTTGCGAGGCGCGTCACACTTGTGGTCTGCCGGCCACGCCGCGCTTGCTTGCTTCGGCCGCCGCGCACCCCGCCCACCCCGCCATGATATTCTCGCGGCCGGCCAGGTCTTGAGGGGGAGGTTGGCCGTGATCGACTATTTCAGAATGCTCACCCGGCCGCAGCTACACGCCTATCTGGCGGCGCTCGGCGGCTGGGCGCTCGACGCGCTCGATTTCTTCGTGTTCGTCTTCTGCCTGACCGCGATCAGCAGCGAGTTTCATACCACGGTGAAGGCCGTGTCCGAGGGCGTGTTCCTCACGCTGGCGTGCCGTCCGATCGGCGCGCTGGTGTTCGGCTGGCTCGCGGAGAAGTACGGACGCCGGCCGGTCCTGATGCTGAATGTCGTCAGCTATTCCCTGGTGCAGCTCGCCACCGCGTTCGCGCCCAACCTGGCGACGCTGCTCGCGCTGCGGGCGGTGTTCGGTTTCGCCATGGGCGGCGAATGGGGCGTGGGGGCGGCGCTGGCGTTCGAGACCCTGCCGGCGAAGGGACGCGGCTTCTTCTCGGGACTGCTGCAGGAGGGCTACGTGCTCGGCTACCTGTTTGCGGCGGCGCTGTTCGGCCTGCTGTTCGTGCACGTCGGCTGGCGCGGTATGTTCATCATCAGCTCGGCGTCCGCGCTGCTGGTGCTGTACATCCGCTTCGGTGTTCAGGAGTCCCCCGCCTGGACGGCGGGCAAGGCTCCGCATCGCGCCGGCGCCACCGAGCTGTGGAGCGCGGTGACTCATTACTTCCCGACGCTCTGTTACCTGGTCCTGCTGATGGCGTGCTTCAACTCCTTCTCCCACGGCTCGCAGGACCTCTATCCGACCTTCCTCGAGAAGCAGCACGGCTTCTCACCGAGCGTGCGCAGCAGCGTCACGATCATCATGAACGTCGGTGCGCTGCTGGGTGGAATCTGCTTCGGCGCGCTCTCGGAGCGCATCGGCCGCAGACGCGCCATCGCGCTGGCCGCCGCCCTGTCCCTGCCGATGATCCCGCTGTGGGCCTACTCGCAGACCATCGTCACGCTGGCGCTCGGGGGCTTCCTGATGCAGTTCATGGTCCAGGGAGCGTGGGGCATCGTGCCGGCGCACCTCAACGAGCTCTCGCCCCCCTCGGTGCGCGCCATCCTCCCGGCCTTCGCCTACCAGCTCGGCAACCTCGCGGCCTCGAGGATGGCGCCAATCCAGGCCGGGGTCGCCGAAGCACACGCCAACGACTACGCGCACGTTCTGTCGGTCACGATGGTGATCGTGGCCGTGACGCTGATTCTGGTCACCTGGTTCGGCCCGGAGAGGCGCGCAGCGGAGCTGAAGGTGGGCTGAGGACGGACGAGGAGCGGCCGGCAGAGCTTCAGGGCTCGCTCTGTACCTGAATCGGTACCCGATGAGTCGGCAGCGCCTCGAGCGGCATCGGGCGGCCGAGAAAGTAGCCCTGCGCCATGTCGCACTGCAGGGACTGCAGCAGCGCCAGCTGCTCCGCCGTCTCGACGCCCTCGGCAATCACCCGCACGTTGATGTTGCGCGCCAGCAGAATCATCGCGTGCGCGACCGCGACCAGCGCCGGACCCTGCGCGCTGCGCATGCTCGAAGCCATGAACGAACGGTCGAGCTTGAAGATGTCGATCGGAAACTCGTGCAGGCTCGCAAGCGAGGAGTAACCCGTTCCGAAGTCGTCCACCGACAGCGAGATGCCGAGCGCTTTGATGGCGTCCAGCGTCTGCTTGGCGACGGAGAAGTCCATGACCAGCTCGCTCTCGGTGATCTCGATGTGCAGGTGGCGCGCCTCGAGCCCGCAGCTGGTGAGGATCTCGGCGAGTCTCGCCGGCAGCAGCCGATCGCCGAGCTGCCGGCGTGAGACATTGACGCTCACGAACCCGGGCGCCGCCTCGCCCATCTGCCGCTGCAGTCGGGCGAAGTCACGACAGGCCTTCTGGGTGACCCAGTCTCCGAGCGGCCTGATCAGCTCGCTCTCCACCGCGATCGGCAGGAACTCGACCGGCGGGATCAGACCCTTCACCGGATGCTGCCAGCGCACCAGCGCCTCGATGCCGACCACCGCACCGGTCTGCAGGCTGACGATCGGCTGATACACCAGCGCCAGCTGCTCGGCGTCGATGGCCGCCCGCAGCTCGCGTTCGGTATCCACCCGCAGGCGGGTGCGCTGCGTCATCGATGAGTCGAACACGGCGTAGCGTCCCCGGCCGGCAGCCTTGGCCGCGTACATGGCCGCATCGGCATCGCGCAGCAGATCGCCGGCGTTGCGATAGCCGCCGTCGCTGTGGACGATGCCGATGCTCGCGGAAATCGTGACGCGGGCGCCCTGAATCCAGTAGTCCGCGGCCAGCGCGCCGAGCAGGCGCTCCGCGACCGCGTGAGCCTCTTCGGGGCGCGACAGCTGCTCGAGCACCACGACGAATTCATCGCCGCCGAGCCGCGCGGCGGCGTTGCCGCGCGTGGCGGGCAGCACCGCGTCGGTGGCGCGGCTGGTCATGCGGATGCGGTCGGCCACCTGGCGCAGCAGCAGGTCCCCGGCCTCGTGACCGTAGGCGTGGTTGACGAGCTTGAAGCGGTCGAGGTCGAGGAGCAGCAAGGCGAAGCCGTTGCGCGGCTGCGCCGCGGCCCGGATGAGGCTCTGCTCGAGCCGGGCCAGCAATGCCTCGCGGCTCAGCATGCCGGTGAGCCGGTCGCGCGCCGGTGCCTCATCCGCCGCCACGCCGCCCAAGAGCTGATCGCCGAGCAGACTCAGAATCTGGGATTCGCTGTGTGCCACGTCAGTTCACCAGGCCATCGAGCAGGGCGGCACCGGCCGCACACTGAGCCCCGAGCTCCGGCAGATCGGCCTCGGTGATGTGAAACATCGTCAGCGGCAACTGCGAGTCCGGCGGCCGGAAGTCGTTGCCGAAGGTATCGCCGCCGTACATGGCAATTTGCTCGGCGACCGCCAGCAGGGCGCTGCCGGACGATGCCGGCTCGGTCTCGGGCAGATGGTGATGATCGCGCACCGCATCGATGAACTGCGCCGGCAGCTGCCAGTGCGCGAACAAGGCGGCACTCAGCAGCGCGTGCTCGGTGCGCCCGGCCGGTGCCGGAGCGCCTCCATTCTGAGGCCGCAACCGCCGCTCGCGCTCCATCTGCAGCTGCACCAGCCAGCCGAGATCGTGCAGCAGTCCGAGAAGGAAGGCGCCCTCGCCGTCCCACGGAGCGACGGCGGCGCGCATCGCCAGCATCTTGGCCGCCACGGCCGTCATCAGGCTATGGCGGCGCAGATGCCGGAACTGTCCGACGTCAGCGCAGCCTGGGGCAAGGCTGGCGTCGAAGCGCGCCGCCATGGCGATGCCGACGACCGCCACCGCCCCGAGCACGGTCAGCGCGCGATCGATCGAGCTGATCGAGCGCGAGCCATAGAAGGCGGAGTTTGCAACCTTGAGAACGCGCACCGCGAGCGCTGGATCCACCCGCAGCAGCTCACGCAGCTGCTGGTACTGGAGGTCGGCATCAGGCTGAGCGAGCAGCGGCAGCAGCCGCGGGTCGAGCAGCGGCAATGCCGACAGGCGCGCGATGCGCGTACGAGCCAATTCGAGCGCCAGGTCGCGCTCGCTTGCCAATCGTGGCGTCAAGGGCCCTCCGTGACCTGCTTAGCTCCGCCGGGCATGCGCCCCGCAGCCACCAACACCTTATGCGGCCAGTGGTCTCGGGTCGTGACGGAGCCGGGCGGCTCGCGTCAGCCGCCGGCCCGCAACTGCGCCAAGGCCTGCTCGAAGATGCGGATGTTCTCCGGCGAATCCTCGGCGGCCTCGGCTTTCTCCGAGGAGATCTTCGTCAGCATGGCCAGCTTGATGCGGCCGGCGAGCCCGAATTCCTGGGCCGCTTGCTTATAGAAGTCGTTCAGTTTGGCTGCCATGATCGTGCTTCCTTGCTCTCTCACGCCTGACCGGCGGCAGATGCCAGCCTCATCAGCTCCTCGATAGCCGCATGAACACCCTTCATGCTGTCGCCGAACTGCCCGATCTCATCGGGTCCGGAGATATCGACCGACAGGCCTTCGATATCGGCCTTTGCCAGCCGGTCAGACACCGCCTTCAGCCGCCCGAGGCGCTGGAGAATGGCGCGCACCGTGACGAAGCCCACGAGCCCGAGGCCGGCGAGCAGGCCGCCGCTCAGGGCGAGCGCCAGATTGCGGGCGCGCCCGACGGCGCGCTCCTGCGCGGCGACCGATGCGACGACTTCATCGTTGAGGCGCTTGACCACCTGGTCGAAGAGATCGGTCGGCGCGCGGTCCTGGCCGCGCACCATCTTGTCGGCGACCTTGAAGTCGAAGCCGTTCGCGACATAGGCGTCGTAGGCGGCCTGGTACTTCTCGCCCATCGTCTTGTGGGCGGCGACGAACTGCTCGAGCAGATCGCGGGACTTGGCGTCCTGCATGCCGGCCGCGAGCGCCTCGGCGCCGCTGCGCACGGCGGTCTCCTCGTCGTGGAACTGCCTGGTGTACTTGACCAGGTCGTCGGGCGTGTGGCCGCGGAGCAGAATGTCCTTCCACTCCTGCACCTGCTTCTTGAAGCTGACCTGGATGACGCGCGCCTCCTCGGCCTGGCGTACCTGCCGCGCGAGCAGCGCGTCGTAGCCGGCGGACACGGTGCGGGTCTGCGCCAGCAGCGCCACCGCGAGCAGCACGAACAACGTGACGACTCCGCAGAAGAACAGGATCAGCTTGGTTGAAATCCTCATGGCAAGTACGCCTCCAATGCGCACCGTCGCGTCAATCGGGCTATCAGAACTCGGTCCAGTCGTCGCTCCCGCCCGCGGCTGCCTTGACGGCCGGCTTCGCGGCCGCCCTGGCCGGAGCGGCGGCGCGTGCCGCCGGTGCCGCAGCCGCTGCGGCGGTTTTCGTGGCCGCGCCGGCGCTGCGACGGTTCGACGCCTGCGCAGCGGCGGCCGCGGCCGCCTCAGCCGACACCTGGTAGCGCTCCATCATCTGGTTGAGCGACTTGGCCTGATCGGCCATCGAATGGCTGGCCGCCGAGGCCTGCTCGACCAGCGCGGCGTTCTGCTGCGTCATCTCGTCGAGCTGCACGACCGCCTTGTTGACCTGCTCGATGCCGGCTGACTGCTCGCGGCTGGCGCCGGCGATCTCGCCGACGATGTCGCTCACCTTCTTGACGGAGGTGACGATGTGATCGAGCGTCTGGCCGGACTGGATGACGAGCTGTGAGCCCTCCTCCACCTTGCGGACGCTGTCCTGGATCAGTGCCTTGATCTCCTTGGCCGCCGTGGCGCTGCGGCCGGCGAGATTGCGCACCTCGCTCGCCACCACGGCGAAGCCGCGGCCCTGCTCGCCGGCGCGCGCGGCTTCGACCGCCGCGTTGAGCGCCAGCAGGTTGGTCTGGAAGGCGATCTCGTCGATGACGCCGATGATGTCGACGATCTTCTTCGAGGCCTCGTTGATCTCGGCCATGGCACGCACGGCCTGGCCGACGACGCTGCCACCCTTGTCCGCCTGATCGCGCGCGGCGGTGGCGAGCTGGCTCGCCTGGCTGGCGTTGTCGGCGTTCTGCTTGACGGTCGAGGTCATCTGCTCCATGGAGGAGGCGGTCTCCTCGAGGCTCGCGGCCTGCTCCTCGGTCCGCTGACTCAGGTCGGCGTTGCCTTGCGAGATCTCCACGGCGCCGCGCGACACCTCGATCGCTGCGGCCTGCACGATGCTCACCACCTCGCTCATGTTCTCGGTGAGCTGATTGATGCCCTTGCCGATCTCGGCGAACACGCCCGACTTGCCGGACAGGTCCATGCGCTGGCTGAGGTCGCCGGACGTGGCGCTCTGTACCAGCGCCTTGATATCCGACGCGATGCCGAGCTCGGCGGTGCGGTCCGCCCACTCGAGCACCGTGCCGAGGCGCCGGCCGCCGGCGTCCACCATCGGATTGGCGCTGATGCGCAGGGTGCGTCCGCCGATCGCGATCTGCGACGTAAACGTCTTCTCGAGGCTGGCGAGCAGATTGCGCTGATGGGCGGGATTTCTGTGGAAGCCGTCGATGCTCGCACCGAGCAGCCGGCTCGCGTCGAAGCTCGGCAGATCCTTGCGGAAGTCGTCCTGCGCGCCCCCCATCAGGTCGCGCATGGCGTTGTTCAGATAGATGATGTTGAGATCGATATCCGCCACCATCACGTTCGCCGACAGGTTGTCGAGCGCGCCCTTGAAGGCGGCGTTCAACTCGCTCTGGCGCACCTGCTCGGTGATGTCGGTCGAGTACTCGACCACCTTGAAGGTCTTGTCGTCCATGTCGCGGATCGGGTTGTAGGTGGACTGCAGCCACACCTCGCGACCGCCCTTGCCGACGCGCCGGTACTGCCCCGCTTCGCCTTCGCCGCGGGCGAGCTTATCCCAGAAGGCGCGGAACTCGGCCGAGCCGCGCTGCGCCGGGTCGAGCAGCACGCCGTGGTGCTTGCCGCGGATCTCCTCGAGCGTGTAGCCCACGGCTTTGAGGAAGTTCTCGTTGGCGGTCAGGATCGTGCCGTCGGTGGCGAACTCGATGACCGCCTGCGCGTTGCTCACCGCCTTGAGCTCGCCTTCGTACTCGGTCGACTTGCGGATGGTCTCGGTGATGTCCTGCGCGAGCGCGACCACCTTGACGAGCTTGCCCTTGAGGTCGGCGATCGGGTTGTAACTGGCGCGGATCCAGACGACCCGGCCTTCCTTGTGGTAGCGCCGCTGGCGCCCGGACTGCGGCTCGCCCTTCTGGAGCTTCTCCCAGAAGGCGCGGTACTCGGCACTGTCGCGCGCGGCGGGCGGCACGAATATCCGATGGTGCTGACCGCGCACTTCATCGAGCGAGTAGCCGAACACCTTCAGGTAGTTGTCGTTGGCCCAGAGGATGGTGCCGTCCATCCCGAGCTCGATGACCGCCTGCGAGCGGCGTATCGCGGCAACCTGGCCGGCGAGATCCGCGTACGACAGCTTGCCGGCGGCTGCGGTGCGTGACTTGGAGCTCTTGCTGCGGGCCGACCCGGTCTTGCGCACGGAAACTTTGCTCATCACGCGCTCGCTCTTGAAAAAAGAACCGAACCCGCCTCTTGGGGGCGGCGCCCCCGAAAACCCCCGGAGACCGTGGCTATAGCGGCCGAGGCGGGCCGGACTTTAGTTGCCCGCGGCTTCAGGCAGCGGTATTGAGCACCCGTCCGAGGCCCGGCGCAGTCGCCGATCCGGTGGTGAGATTCTGCAGCAGCGTCTGCAGTGCGGACTGCGTCGATCCCGAACCCGACGCGGCAGCGCTCGCCGTGTTGCCGTTCTCAGTCTGCTGCAGCAGCGCCTGCAGCTGTGCCCCCATGCCGCCGCCATGATGATGGCCGTGGTGGTGTCCGTGAACGGCCGTGGCACCACTCGATGCGGTGCTCGCCGCAGCGGTCGATGCGCCGGATGCGCTGGATGCACCGGATGCGGCGGATGCGCCGCTCGAGGACGCGGCAGTGCCCGCCTGCTGCAGCGCCTGCAGCAGTGTGCTGCCGAAGCAGGCGGCGCCCTGCACAGCGGCAGCCGACAGAGGGCTCTGGCTGGCGATCTGGCTCGCCAGGACCGAAGGATTCAAAACGCTGGAGATGGACATTTGCTTCAGACTCCTTGAGTTATTCAGTGCGAACGGTCAGGGGACGCGGTAAGCCAGGCGCGGGAACCGTTTTTGGCCACCACTTGCCGCCGAGGCGTCTCAGACCGGCAAAGCCTTGCCGGCTCGAGCGCACCAGCCATGGCACTGGCGGGCGTTCTAATGGAATCGGGTGCCGTAACATGCTGATCTACTCCGCTGATTCCGCTCACTATCCTTGCTTTGCCGCGAAGCGCTCCGCGCGTGCGGAGCGTCCGGGAAGCACCGGTAAGAGGTGCAAGGGAGGTGCCACGCGGTGCTACGCGGTTCACGGATTTTGAACCGGATGTCCGACCGGACGCCGCACCTTCTGCTTAGCGAATTCCCAGAGCTTTGCTCGCCGGCGACACCCGCGCCTGCCGAACCACTAGCGCGTCACGTTCCTCGGAACACCTCTTTATCCGGCTCGCTCCCCGCCGATCTACCCACGGATAGGCCGGAGTGTCCGTCGATCCTATGTCAACTCGCGATTCACTGGCGGTGCTGCGCTCGCGTGTCGGGCGCTGCGCGATCGGCGGACTGGCCGGCGTCCTCCTCTGCCTCGCGTGCGCCGCGCCGGCTCTGGGGGCCATGGCGCGCTGGGAGGCCCTGGCTTCGCCGCAGTTCAGGCATTACTCGGTCGACAACGGCCTCGCCAACAGCGCACTCACCGCTCTTGCGCAGGACCGGGATGGCTTCCTCTGGATCGGCAGCCAAAGCGGGCTGATGCGCTTCGATGGCTACCGCTTCCGCACCTACCAGCACGACCCGCAGGATGCCGGCTCGATTCCTTCGAATTTCGTGCAGTCCCTGTTCGCGGATGCCGCCGGTAATCTCTGGGTGGGAACGGCCAACGCAGGGCTCACGCGTTACGACCCACGCACGGGCCGGTTCGTCACCTACCCGGTCGGGGGGCCGCGCGGCACTCGCACGGCGGACGTGGAAGCCATCATCGACGACAGCAAGGGCGGCCTCTGGGTCGGCACGGATGGCGGCCTCGATCACCTGGCGGTCCCGACCGGCGAGGTCACGCACTACGATTCGCCTCGCGGCGACAGTCTGTCGCACGACAATGTGCTGGGACTGTACCGGGAATCCAGCGGCAGCCTCCTGGTGGGCGACCGCGTCGGTCTCTTGCGCTTCTACCCGGATGCGGGTCGTTTCGAGCGCCTGTCCATCAGCGACACATCGGGCCGGGTAGTGGCAGCAGGGGTCCGGACTTTCGCCGAGGACTCCGACCACCGGCTCTGGTTTGGCACAACTGTCAGTGGTGTCGGGCTGTTTGATGCCCGCGGGGTCGCGCGCTTGCCGCGCCTGCGCGGAGCCGCCGCTGCAGCGCTCGCCGGGCAGTCCGTGCGCGGCTTCGCCGCGGGGCCTGACGGTAAGCTTTTCTTTGCGACCTATGGTGCCGGTGTGTTCGTCCTCGATCCGGCAACGCTCGGCGTCCGCCAGATCTGCCACAGTGATGCCGATGCCACCAGCCTGGCGGCTGATCAGGCTTACGGACTGCTGCGCGACCGGTCGGGCCTCCTGTGGGTGGCAACCGAACAGGGCCTGAGCGTCACCGATCCGGGTCAGGCGGCTTTCCAGACGGTGGTCGTCGACCGCACCCGATCCGACCGGCTCACGGAGGGCAGCGGACTCGCTATCCTCGTCGATTCGCGCGAGCGGCTCTGGGTCGGTCATCACACGAGCGGCGTCGATGTCTTCGGCGCCGATGGCGCTCGCGTGGCGATGCTCCATCCCAACGAGCGTGGGGCCCGCGCCGCCGGCGGTCACAGTGTGTACGCGTTCGCCGAAAGTGCCGATGACACCGTCTGGCTCGGAACCGACAGCGGCCTGTACCGCGTCGGCGGACAAGCGTGGCAGACTGTTGCCGTGCCGTTCCCGGGAGAGCAGGCCGGACCCAGCATCCAACGGCTGCTCGCCGACGGCTCTGACCTGTGGGTGGGCTCGCGTACCGGCTTGCATCGCTATGACATCCCGTCCGGACGCTGGACGAGTTACAACAGTCGATCGCCGGGGGGACTGTCCGACGGCTTCGTGATCGCCATCGCCCGGCGCGCGGACGGAATGTTGTGGGTGGGAACGCGCAAGGGGCTGAACCTCTTCAATCCGGCCAGTGCGACCACCACGCCCTTTGCCGAGGCCTCGCCGGCAAGTGCGGCGCTCGCGCAAGCCTTCATCGTCGACCTCTCGAGCGATCCCGACGGGCGTCTGTGGGTCGCGACGATCGACGACGGCGTCTATCTGCTCACGCCCGAGGGCAGCGGCACATACCTGATCCGCCACCTCACCGAGCACGAAGGCCTGCCCTCGGTGAACATCGACGCACTGCAGCCCGACCTTGCCGGTGGGATGTGGATCAGCACGGGGAACGGACTGGCTGTCATCGACTCGCGCTCGCTCGGCGTGCACCGGTACCAGCGCGCTGACGGCGTCCGGTTCGGCGATTTCTGGGCGCACGCCTCGGCGCTCACGCGCCAGGGGGATCTGGTGTTCGGGGCCGTAGGCGGACTCACGGTGGTGCGCCCGGGCCTGCTGGCAGAGCGTCACTTCGAGCCCCAGCTGCTGGTGAGCGGCATCACGGTCGGTGGCCGACTGCTGCGGGCTGCACCCTCGGGCAGCACTGCCGGACCCATCGTGGTGCATCCGGCCGCCAACTCCTTCCAGGTGGACTTCGCCGCGACCGATTACACCGCCCCGCGAATGCTGCGCTACGCCTACATGCTGCAGGGCTATGACACCGACTGGAGCGTCGTGGATGCGACCAAGCGAACCGCCGCGTACACCAATCTCAGTCCGGGCAGCTACCTGCTGCTGGTACGCGGCACCAACCGTGAGGGAGTCTATTCATCGGCAACACTGCGCATCCCGGTGCGCGTACAGCCGGCGTGGTACCAGACGTGGTGGGCCCGGCTGCTCGCCGCGGCGGCGGTGTTCTGCCTCGTTGCGCTGCTGGTGCAGGCACGCACCGCGTATCTGCGCCGGGTCAAACAACGCCTCGAAGCGCTGGTCGCGAAGCGCACCGAGGAGCTGCGCCGCAGCAAACAGCAGATCGAGATGATCGCCTATCACGATTCGATGACCGGCCTGCCCAACCGCCGCCTGTTCGCGGAGCGGTTTGAGCACTTCCGCGCCTCGGCCGACCGCAGCCGCTCGGGATTCACGCTGGTGCTCGTGGACCTCGACAAGTTCAAGGTGATCAACGACAGCCTGGGGCATGCGGCGGGCGATGCGGTGCTGATCGCCGCTGCGCAGCGCCTCGGAGCCGTAACACGCGAGGTCGACGTCGTAGCGCGCCTGGGAGGAGACGAGTTTGCCATCCTGCTCGACAACACCGTCGGGCCAGAGGCGATCGGCGGCGTGTGCCAGCGGATTCTGCAGAGCTTTGCCGAGGCGGTATCGGCGGAAGGCCGTCTCCTCCAGGTCGGCATCAGCCTGGGATGCGCGGTCTACCCGCGCGACGGTCTCACTCAATCGGACCTCTATAGAGTTGCCGACCGGGCGCTGTACGAAGCCAAGGCTGCCGGACGCAACACCTGGCGCATGTACAAGCGCGTCCACGAACGCGAGGCCGGGCCGGCTCCGCAGCCGGCCCTCACGCCGGCAGGATGATCTCGCGCGGCGCGCGCCGCTGCGAAGCCCGCCCCAGCGTGTAATAAAGAATGCCGGGCACCACCAATCCCACGATCCAGGAGATATCGACCCCACCGAGGGGCTCGACCAGCGGGCCGGTGTAGAAGGCGGTGGACAGGAACGGGATCTGCACCGCGATGCCGATCAGGTAGATCGTAATGCCGGTCGCGTTCCAGCGTCCGTAGCGCCCGTCGGGATTCGACAGCGCCGGCACGTCGTAGCGCGAGCGCGTGAAGCAGTAGTAGTCGACCAGATTGATCGCGCTCCAGGGCGTGAACACGGCCAGCAGGCACAGGATGAAGGCCTCGAACGCCTTGAGGAAGGAGTGGCGGCCGGTCAGCGCGAGCAGCGCCGAGACCCCGACCATCGCGACGATATAGAAGAACCTGTGCCGCACCGAAACGCGCACGCCGCGCCGCAGCCCGCTCACGATGGTCGCCATCGACATGAAGCTGCCATAGGCGTTGAGCGCGGTCACCGTGACCTTGCCGAACGCGATGCTGAAGTACAGCAGGCTCGAGGCCACTCCGGCCGCCGCCAGGCCGACGATATAAGCGACCTCGTGATGCTCGAACTGACTGCCGGCGACCGCGGCGGCAAACACGCCGAAGGTCATGGAAATCTGCGAGCCGATCACCGACCCCAGGCCGACGGCGCCGAATACCCGCGCCACGGAGGTGTTGCGCGGCAGATAACGCGAGTAATCGGCGACATAGGGTCCGTAGGCGATCTGCCAGGAGGCCGACAGCGACATCGACAGGAGAAACTGGCTGAGCGAGAAATGCCGCTGCGCGAGCAGGGCGGACACGTCGTGGGTCGCGAACAGTCGGGCGAACATGTAGCCGAAAGCCAGCACGCCGACGACGCTCGCGATCCGCCCAAGCACGTGAATGACACGATAGCCGAATACCGTCACGGCCACGATGAAGCAGGTGAAGATGACGATGCCGGCGGCGTCATCGACATCGAGCAGCCGCCCGATCGCCTGCCCCGCCAGCACGCAGCCGCTGGCGGAGAAGCCGATGTACATCAGGCACACCGCGACGATCGGGATGACGGCGCCGTAGACGCCGAACTGCACGCGGCTCGAGATCATCTGCGGCAGACCCAGCTGTGGCCCTTGCGCGGCGTGCAGCGCCATCACCGCGCCGCCGATGAGCTGCCCGATGAGAAGCGCGACCAGCGACCAGAACACGTCGCCACCGAACACCACGGCCAGCGCCCCGGTGACGACGGCGGTTATCTGCAGGTTGGCCGCCAGCCACAGCGTGAACTGGCTCATCAGCCCGCCATGGCGCTCGGCGTCCGGAATGTAGTCGATCGAGCGAAGCTCGATCGCGCCCGGCGGCGCCCCCGGCGTCTTTGCAACCGACATCGTTGGATTCCCCCACCACGACATCCGTGTCGCCACGCGGGCACCGCGGGAAGCGGGCCGGCCGCCGCAATGATAGCGCTTATGGCCCGCCGGCAGCCGTGATCGCCCGCAGCTTTGCCTCGAAGGCCTCATCGCCGATCAGTTTGGTGGTGCTCGCCACCACCCTGCCCTCACCATCGAGGAGCGTGATGATCTGCGAGTGATCGAAGCTGCCGTCCTCGAGGCGGCGGTAATGAAAGCCGAGCAGCGCCGCGATCCTGCGGGCATCCGGCTCCGCCGCGCTCGCGAAGGTCCAGCGCTCGGGATCGGCGCGGTGCAGGCGCGCGAGCTCGGAGAGGCGGCGGGGCGTGTCGTGCGGTGCGTCGAAGCTCACCAGCAGAACGCGCAGCCGCGCGCGCGACGCCTCGTCCAGATGTGACTCGTAAACCTGTACGGCGGTGATCAGCATGGGACAGTAGGCCGGGCAGCTCCCGTAGAACATGCTGACCACGGCGGGGTGCCCGCGCTCGAGGTCGAAGCCGGCTGTGGCCCCGTTTTGTGTCGTGACCGTGGCACGCAGCTGATAGAGCGAGTCTCCCGGCAGGTCCGCTGCCTGACAGGTGAGCAGCGCGCCGAGGGAGGCGAGGGCCGCGAGCACCGCGGTGCGCGGCGCGCTCATGGAGCCGCCTCCGCATTGCGCGCGCAGCGAAAGCCGATCGCACGGCCCGTGTCCGCCGCGCGCAGGCTGCCGAGCAGCGCGATGCGCATCAGCACCGCGTAGTTGTCCTTGCCCTGCAGGTTCTGCGCGCCGCTGCCGCAGAATCGCTCGGGGTCGGCATCGGCGGGCAGCAGGGAATCGAAATCCTGCACCCACTCCCATACCCCGCCATGGATGTCGAACAGGCCGTAGACATTGGCCGCGCCCTGCTCGACCGCCACCAGACCGTCGCCGGCCGGGCGTGCATACCAGTCGAGTATCTGCTGCCGCCAGGCCGGGTCCGAGCGCGCGTCGCGTTGCGTGCCGCTCGCGGCCGCCGCCAGCTCCCATTCGTACCAGCCCGGCAAGCGCGCCTGCTCGGCTTCGCAATAGGCCTGCGCCGCGAACCAGCTCACCCGTGTCACCGGCTGCGCCGCGGCGGCGCGCGCTCCGAGCTCGAGCGGCCCTGCCCAGTGCCCGAGGTAGCCGGCGTCGGCGAGGATCCCGGGTACCGAGCCCCGCTGCCACTGCGGGTGCGCGCTGACGAAGGCCAGGAACTCCGCATTGGTGACCGGGTGCCTTTGCAGCAGGAATCCACGCACCGGCACCACGTCCTGCCGGCCGCTCGGCAGCGCGGAGTGAAACTCCGCGCCCGCCACCGGCAGGAAGGGATTGCCATCCGCGGCGGCGGCCCCCGCCGCCAGCAGCCCGGTTGCTAGCATCGCGACGCGCAGCAGCATCTTCAGTGCGCCGCGCCTTCGGGACGCTTGGTGGCAGCGCGCAGCTCCTTGACTTCATCGGCGGTGACGGCCGCGCCGCTGTTACCCCAGCTGTTGCGCACGAAGGTGAGGATGTTGGCGAGCTCGTCGTCGTTCAACTGGCTCATGGGCGGCATGACCGAATTGAAGACGTTGCCGTTGACCGTCACCTTGCCGGTGAGCCCATTCAGCACGATGCCGATGGCGCGCTGCTTGTCCGCCATCAGGAAGTCCGAGCGCGCCAGCGGCGGGAAGACATTGGCCAGGCCCTCGCCGTTGGCCTGGTGGCACACGGAACAGGTGCCGGTGAAGCGCGATTCGCCGGCCCTGATCTGCTGCTCCTTGGTGAGAGTCCCGCTCGCCTCCGCCGCACGTGCCTCGCTCACCACCGCGAGGTTCGCCGCTTTGTCACCGAGATAGACCGAGTCGAGCTCCTTGCCGGAGTAGATGCTCTTGTCCTCGGGGCCATCGGCCTTGAGGATCGCGAGCGCTCCCTTGTTGAAGGCGCGCAGGATCGAGTGGTCCACCAGCACGTAGCTGCCGGGGACCCGGACGTGAAACTCGACGATCGCGGCGCCGCCCGCTGGGATGAGCGTGGTCTGCACGTTCTCCTGCTCGTGCAGGCCGCCCTCGTAGCGTACCCGGTCGAAGATCGCGCCGATCACGTGGAAACTGCTGACCAGGTTCGGTCCGCCGTTGCCGACGAACAGGCGCACCCGGTCGCCCACCTTGGCTTTGAGCGCGTGCTCGCCCACCAGCGAGCCCTCCGAGCCGTTGAACAGCACGTAGGTCGGCCGCTCATCGATCGCGCGCTGCATGTCGAACTCCTGATGGCCGCGCTCGCGATACTTGCCGACGGTGTAGAAATCGCCCTGCATCACGTAGTACTCGTGGTCGACCGGCTTCATGCCTTCGGGCGGCTCGACCAGCAGCAGGCCGTACATGCCGTTGGCGATGTGCATGCCAACCGGCGCGGTCGCGCAGTGATAGACATAGATCCCCTGATTGAGCGCCTTGAACGTGAACTGGGACTCGTGGCCCGGAGCGGTGAAGCTCGAGGCGGCACCACCCCCCGGTCCGGTGACGCCGTGCAGATCGATGTTGTGCGGCATCTTGTTGTCGGGATGGTTGCGCAGGTGGAACTCCACCGTGTCGCCCTGGCGCACGCGGATGAAGCTGCCCGGTGTGGTCCCGCCGAAGGTCCAGAAGGTGTAGGTGACGCCCTCGGAGATCTCCTTCTCGACCTCGCGCACCTCGAGCTCGACGATCACCCTGGCGGGGTGACTGCGGTGAATCGGCGGCGGCACGAGGGGCGGACCGGTCAATTGGGCATGAATGGGCTCGCCTTGCGGCGGACCGAAATCGCCGGGGGCGGCGGCGCCCTGCGCCTTCGGCGCGGCGGCCGCGGCCGTCAGCCACAAGCTCAGCAAGCAGGCGATGCCCGCCAGGGCAGTTCGTTTGGTCATAGGCCTCTCCTGACAGCCTGCGGCTCCAGCAGCCTCTGCAGCCGTTGTCGGTTTTGCGTGATGTCTTCGAGCGTGTACTTATCGAGCGTGGCGTACAGCGCCTCGAGCGCCTCGCTCAGCACGGCGCGCAACCGGCACGCCGGCGTGATGACACAGCGATTGGTCAGGGGATCGAAGCACTCCACCAGATCGACGCTCGCCTCGGCAGAGCGCACCACGGCTCCGATGTTGATGTGCGCCGCCGGGCGCCCGAGCTCGATGCCACCGCCGCGGCCGCGGGCGTTGCGCAGCAGGCCGAGCCGGCCCAGCTGATGCACCACCTTGGTGAGATGGCTCTCCGAAATGGCGAAGGCGGCGGCGATCTCCGCGGTGGTCGCCGTGACCCCGGGACGCGCGGCCAGATACATCAGCACCCGCAGGCTGTAGTCGGTGAAGGTTGTCAGTCGCACGATGCCGCTGCCGCCCGTCAAAGATGAATATGAGATGAAGCTTTAAACACACGATGGCGCCGAAGCAGCCGGGCCGGAATACGCACTAGTGCCTAGGCGCGCGGCAGCAGCGCACATCGCGCACAATGCGTGCGTGTTGAGCGCCTGGTACGTACAGATTCTGCTCGTGCACGTCGGCTGTGTGGCGCTTTCCGGAACCCTGTTCGCCGTCCGCGGCCTGATGCGGATCGCCGATCTTCCCGGCGCCAACACGCTCGCGCTGCGCCGGATGTCGTACCTGATCGACTCGACGCTCCTCGGCGCCGCGATCCTCCTCACCGTCATCGTGCGGGAGTACCCGTTGGTCGACGGGTGGCTGACCACCAAGGTACTGCTGCTGCTCCTCTACATCGGGCTCGGAACCATGGCGCTCAGACGCGCGCGTACCCGCGCCGGGCGCGTAGCTGCCTACGTGGCCGCGCTCCTGACCTTCGCCTGCATCGTCGGGGTGGCGATCGCGCACGACCCGGCCGGGTGGATCGCCCTGCTGCGTTGATTTTCCGCGTACCGCTCAGCCCAGCTTTCCATCCACCCGTGGCGACGCGTTTGCCATCGGAGCCAGGTTTCGTCTAGTCTCGCCTACCCGATCGGGGGAAGGGGAGTCAACAATGCTCAAGATCACGACCGTCACTATCGCCACGGCAGCAGCCTGCCTGCTCGCGGCCTGCACCGACAACTCGTCAGCGCCCGCGCCAGCGGCAGCGCCACCTCCGGCTGCGGCGGCACCCGCGGCCCCTGCGCCAGCACCGGCCGCTGATCAGACTGCGGCACCGGCAGCGGCTCCTGCGGCGGCACCCGCGGCGCCGGCGGACACCACTGCACCGCCACCGAAGCAGTAACTGCGTTCGCATCGCGCCGCTCCTGGCTCGCCGGGGGCGGCGCGCTTCCTCGCCAGGTGAGCTCCGGTTACTGCGACGGACTCCTGCTCAAGTCCATGAGCAGCATGGTCAGCAGGTAGAGCCGCGGCGTGACGGTGTCCAGCTCGAGAAATTCCTTGTCGGAGTGAAAGCCACCTCCGACCGGCCCCAGTCCGTCCAGCGCAGCAACCCCCGCGTCATTGGCGAGCGCCGACTCGGATGAGCCGCCGTTGCCGCCCGCCGTCAGGCTGCGGCCGATGCCCGTATAGATCCGTTGCGCACGCGCGGCGAGCGCGTCGGTGGCGGGATTGTTGGGCAACGGTGGAAAGCCCTCGCCGCCGCTGACGGTGACTTTGGTGTCGGGAATCACCGTGGTCTCGGCGTTCTTGCGCAACACCTGCTCGACGCGCGCGAAGTCCGCCTTGTCGCGCACCCGCACGTTGACCAACGCCCAGGCGTCCTCGGGGATGATGTTGCCGCGCGTGCCGGCCTGCATGACGGTGAGATTCGCGGTGATCCCGTCCCCGGACTTGGGGAATACGTCGAGCCCCGAGATCTGATGGATGAGCTCGAGGGCGGCGTTGCGGCCGTCCTGGGGCGCGATGCCCGCGTGCGCGGCACGGCCCTTGACCTCGATGCGGAACGTGTCGGCGCCCTTGCGCCAAACGGTGAGGACGTCCGGCTGGTCCCCCGGCTCGAGGTTCAGCTCGACGTCGGCATCCTTGAGAAGTCTGCCGATCAGGGCTCGCGTTCCAGGCGAGCCGCGCTCTTCCGAGGTCTCCATCAGGAAGACGATCTTGCCGAAATTCACGAAGCCCTGATCGTGCAGGATCTTGAGCGCGTAGAGGCCCTCGACCACCCCGCCCTTCTCGTCGGACACGCCGGGGCCATAGGCGCGTTTGTCATCGGTGCGAAAGGGCCGCCGCTGCACGGTGCCGGGCTCGAACACCGTGTCGATGTGCCCGATCATGAGAATGCGGCTCTTGCCGCGGCCGGCGAGCGTCGCCACCGTGTTTTCGGCCAGCCCGGCCTCCTCGGCCGGGACGGACTCGATCGTCATTCCCATTGCCTTGAGGCGGGGGATCAACATCCCTGCGACCTTACGGCCACCCTCGACGTCGCCCGTCCCGGAATCGATGTTCACCACCTGCTCGAGCAGCTCGAGCTCCGCGGCGCGTTCAGCCTGCGCGGCGGCGAGCACCCTGGCGTTCTTGTCCGCGGCGGAGGCAATGGGTGCAAGTGTCGCCCAGACAACAGCGGCGGCGGCGACCGCGATGATGCTGACGAAACTCCTGGGCATGGCGCGCCCCCCGTGATTTCTGGTTGTGGCTGGCGGGTACGGGGCCGGATTCTACTACCTGTGCTCGGGGCAGGACCGCCGGCTCGCGAAAGCCGGCGTCTGCGGCCAACTCCCACCGCCCGGGCGGCAACGGGTTGCCGTGGCTTGCGCCAGGTCAGCGCTGCGCCACCGCGCGGGTGGCGGGCGGCTCAACGGGATCGGTTATAGGGGTCGCCCGACCAATCCTGCGCCGGCGCAGCGTCGGTTTCCAGACCGAGCACACCCGGCGCATCGAGCGTCGTGATCAATTCCGCAACGGTCTTCTGGGCGAGCACGCCGGTCGCAACGTCCCAGTTCCAGACGGCCGTGCCGCGGGAATCGTGAACTACCTTGCCCGAGAGTCGTTTTGTTGACATCGATGCGTCCTTGCAAACGTTTGTCGTGAAAGTTGCAGGTTTAGTGCCAGGGGGCTCACGCGCGCGCGCCAGCGCCGGGGCCCGGGGCGCGCGCATGGCGGAACTGTGCGTCGGGTCACATCGATCGTCGCGACGGCCGCGTCTAGGTTTTCTCCGCGTTCAACCCGGCGGATTTGTACGGCACCCCACACCCGCCAATCCCGCAGTAGCCGTCGGGATTCTTCGCGAGGTACTGCTGGTGATAGTCCTCGGCGTAGAAGAACTCCGGCGCGTCGCGGATCTCGGTGGTGATCGTCCCGCGCCCGGCGCCCGTGAGGCCGGTTTGGTAGATGCGCCGCGACTCCTCGGCGGCCGCACGCTGGCCGTCATCGAGTGCGTAGATCGCCGAGCGGTACTGCGTGCCGATGTCGTTGCCCTGCCTCATGCCCTGGGTGGGATCGTGCGATTCCCAGAACGCCTTGAGCAGCTGCTCGTAGCCGATCTTCTTCGGATCGTAGATGACACGCACGACCTCGGCATGCCCGGTCTCGCCGGTGCAGACCTCCTCGTAGGTCGGATTGGGGGTGAAGCCGCCGGCGTAGCCCACGGCGGTCGAGTAGACACCGGGAAGCTCCCAGAACAGCCGCTCCGCTCCCCAGAAACAGCCGAGTGCGAACATCGCTTCGCGCATGCCGGCGGGGAATGGCGGCACGGTGCGGTGGCCATTGACGAAGTGCACCTCGCGGACCTTCATCGGCGTGCTGCGTCCCGGCAGGGCGTCGGCCTTTGCGGGCATGTCCGATCTCTTGCGGGCCAGGGCCATGGCTAACCTCCTTACATCTGCTGCCATGCAGTTTGGGGACATCGGCGCGGTGACTCAAGCCCCTCACGTGCTCATGCTAAGCTTTCCGCCATGGGCATCAGCCAGCCGCAGAATCTCACCACGCCGCCGATCGAGAAGCTGCGCCCCTACGGGATCCGCGTGAGCCTGCCCCCCGGGGATCCGTTCCGAAAGCTCCTGGGCCCCGAGTGGCAGCGCCTGCACTGGTACCCGACGCCGTCCGAGCGCGATGCGGCGCTCGCGGAGATGAGCCGGCGGCATGAGTACTCGCGCGCCGGCGACAAGCCAGCGCTGGTATTCAAGAAGATCGAGAAGCTCGCCGAGAGCCGCGGGCTATAGTTTTATTGGCCGAAATTGCCTGCGGCAATTTCGGCGGACATCACTTCGACAACCGCCGGCAAAAGGCGCGGCTTTTGCCGGCTGCGCCTGCGCTGTACCGGTCGCGGGGCGGAACAGCCCCGGTGGATCCACCCGCCTGCCGTAGCTGCCCGAGGTCCCCCGCGGCTGTTACCTTGTGAGCCGCGCCGACGCCCGGAGCGAAGGAGAATCGCGATGACCAGTACCGCGAAGCAGGACCCCGCGAGCTACCCCTACGAGACGCACCTCGACATCAAGTTCGCGCCCCTGAGCGTCGTCGACGTGCCGGCCCTGGTCGCGAGAGTTCAGCACCCCTGGTACAACCAGACGCTCTGTAAAGTAAACGACTCGGTGATTCGCCTCGGGGTATTCGAGCCGGGCGAGTACCACTGGCACAAGCACGACCAGGACGACGAGTTCTTCTTCGTGCTGGAGGGGCGCTTCATCATCGACCTCGAAGGCCGGTCGATCGAGTTGAAGCCCCAGGAGGGCTTCGTCGTGCCGAAGGGCGTGGTCCACCGCACGCGCGCGCCCGAGCGCACCGTGATTCTCATGGCAGAGACCGCCGCGATCGTCCCGACCGGGGACGCATGACCGCAGCCTTGGGTGCGGCATCGCAGCACGATCCGCATCGAGCCGGCAGACGCACGAATCGAATCACCCGGCCCAGCGGCTCAACGCGACGCTCGCGGAGCGCTCCGGGCGGGCACATCCCTGTGCCTAGAAGGTCCGGCCGAGGAACAGGTAGAAGGCCTGGTTGCCGTGCTGATCGAAGCCGGTGGCAATGTAGAGCGGGCCGAGCAGCGTATCCATGCCGAGAAACAGGCTCGCGTCCTTTTGTGTGTTGCCGAAGCTCGCCTCGCTGCGGCTCTGCCAGACATTGCCCGCTTCCAGCGAGGCGCCGAGATAGGTCGGCACGTCGAAGTAACCCGGCCCGCCGCGGCCGATCTGCCGGTAGTACAGCAGGCGCGCAATGCCGAAGTTGGCTCCGAGCAGTGAATTCGCGCGCAGCCCCGAGAGGTTGAGAAAGCCCCCGAGCGGATACTGGAGATTGAGGTCGGTGACGTTAGCCTCGAGGGTCGTGCCGCCCGCGGCGGAGAACGAGAAGGTGTCGCGGCCGAAGGAATAGGCGCCGACGTAACTCGCGGTCACCTGGTCCGAGTACTGCCCGGCGGTGGCGTCACGATTGGCGCTCCACTGCAACGTCGCCTGCTGGCCGCTGTGCGGGAAGTTGATGTCGTCGAGCCGGTCGTAGGTGAAGCGCGCGAAGTAGTTGACCAGGTCGAAGGGCGTGATGCTCTGCACCGGCAGGTTCGGATCCGTCGGGTCGCCGATCGCGAGCACATAGTGGCCCTGCTCACGCTGCGCGCCAACGCGCGCCTCGCCCCAGTTGCCGATCTGGTAGCCGAAGTCCGAGCCGTACTGAAACGTGTGCAGCCGGTACTCCGCCTCGAGGCTCTGTCCGTTGAGGACGTACAGGTCGCGGGCCACGTCCGAGACGTGCGGCATGACGAACCAGCCGGAGAACTGCGCGAGCGGCAGGAACAGCTCCGTGGCGGCCAGCGAGGTGGTGCCGCCCTGCAGGTCCGTGACCCACTCGCCGGCGCTGCGGGTGATGTCGGACATGACGAAGCGCACCGCGGCGTCGTAGCTGGCGTGCCCCTCGAAATCGTCCTGCAGACTCAAGCCGAAGCGCAGGTAGTTGGGCCCCTGCGAGCTCGGGCGCGCATCGAGCGCCAGCCCGTAGTAGTCCTCGTGTCCTACGACGCGGTAGTCGAGCGTGTCGAGGCCGCCGAGGCCGTAGAGCGCCGTCACCCGCCGCGCGACCGCGCCCGGGTCGAGCGGCTTGCCGGCCATATCCTTGAACAGGCGGTCGAGCGACTCGGAGTACTCCGGCGAGCCGCTGTCGGCCTGTACGAAGTGGATCACGGGCGGCGGCAGCCGCTGCGCAGAGCGCCGCTCTTCATAGCGCTGCATCTGCTGGTCGCTCACCGCCAGCGGTGCGAGCTGCTCCACGGCGGTGCGGGCGGCGGCCTCGCCGACGCTGATGTAGCGCGCCACCGCGCCGAAGTCGAACGACGAGGCGTCCCCGAGCGGCGGCGCGATGAGGATATCCTTCGGGTTCAGCGTCGCGAGCTGCTGCTCGGCGTTGCGGCGCAGGAGGATCGCCAGCATCTGGTTGGAGATCGCCGTGATGTCGGTGAGCTTGCCGCGCTGCTGCAGCGGCGAGCCGACGTCGACCGCGATCACGAGGTCGACGCCCATCGCGCGCGCCACGTCGACCGGGATGTTGTCGGCGATGCCGCCGTCGACCAGTATCCGCCCTTGCCGCTCGACCGGCGTAAAGATGCCGGGCGCGGACATGCTGGCGCGCATCGCGCTGGTCAGGTCGCCGGAAGCGAGCACCACCGGCTCACCGCTCTCGAGGTCCGTGGCCACCGCACGGAAGCGCGTCGGCAGCTCGTCGAAGTTGGTGATGCGCGCGACCGGGAGCGTCAGCCGCCGCAGCATCTGCGACAGCCCCTGGCCCTCGATCAGCCCCTTGGGGAGCACGATCCTCTTGCCGCGCACGCCGAGCGGGAACTTCACCAGGAAGTTCTCGTCCTCCTGCTTGCGCCGCAGCGTCAGGTCCTCGCGCGGCGGCCGGTCGCGGAACGCGGCCTGCCAGTTGAGCGAGGTCATGATCTTCTCGATGTCGCGCGCCGAAAGCCCGCTCGCATACAGCCCGCCCACCACCGCGCCCATGCTGGTGCCGGCGATGGCATCGATCGGCACGTGCAGCTGCTCGAGGACCTTGAGTACGCCGACGTGAGCGGCGCCCCGGGCGCCGCCGCCGGAGAGCACCAGCCCGACCCGCGGCCGCGCGGGAGGCGGCTGAGCTGCCGCGGGCGGGCTAGCGGCGGCCTGGGCGTGGGCGGCTGCCGCAAACGCGAGGCACTGAACCGCGAGAAGCAACTTCAATGCCCCGAAACGGGACATCACCGCCCGTGATGAACTCACGGCGGCAAAGAATACCAGCATGCGCCGGGCGACGCTGTGGCTCGCGCTCCTGCGGCGCCCTCGCCGATAATGCCGCCATGACTCACAACGCCCGCTGCCCACGCGCGCGCATCGAACCGCGACGCAGCCCGTACGCGCTCGGCCTGTGCCTCGCCGCTGTTGCGCTCGGCGCAGGCTCGGCGACACCCGCGCAATCACCCGAGGCGAGCGACTGGGGTTACTACGGCGGCGACATGTTCGGCCAGCGCTACTCGAGCCTCGACCAGATCAACCGCGCCAACGTCCGCCGCCTCACCGTGGCCTGGACCTACCGCACCGGGGAGCTCGGCGCGGGCTTCGTGCAGGCGCGGCGGCTGACCTTCGAGGCGACCCCGGTACTCGCCTTCGGGCGGCTGTACCTCGAGACCGGTACCAACATCGTGATCGCGCTCGACCCCGAGAGTGGCCGCGAGCTGTGGCGCTTCGACCCCCGCGTCGACCGCACCCGCCGTTACTCCGAGAACAGCTCGCGCGGCGTCAGCGTCTGGGCGAGCACCGACCCGCGCTGGGGACCCAAGCCGTGCGGGCGGCGGATATTCACCGGAACGATCGATGCCCGCCTGCTGGCGCTCGATGCCGACACGGGCAGCCCGTGCGCGGATTTCGGCGACGCCGGGCAGGTCGACCTGACGCGCGGCATCCGCATCCGCGACCGCCCCGCCTACCTCGTGACCTCGCCGCCGGCGATCTACGCCAACGTGGTCATCGTCGGCTCGGCGATCGGTGACAACCGCGCCGCGGACGTCGAGCGCGGCGTGATCCGCGGCTTCGACGCGATATCCGGCGCCCTCCTCTGGTCGTTCGATCCGCTGCCCGACTCACCGTCCCATCCCGCCGCCGCCGAGTGGAACCTCGCGCAGGCGGCCGGCACCGGCGCCGGCAACGCCTGGGGTGTGATGTCGGTGGACGAGGAGCACGCACTGGTGCTGGTGCCGACGGGCTCCGCCAGTCCCGACTTCTACGGCGGCACACGCTTAGGATCCAACCGCTTCGCCGACTCGCTGCTGGCCCTCGATGCGCGCACCGGCAGGCTCGTGTGGCATCAGCAGCTGGTGCACCACGACCTGTGGGACTACGACCTGGCGGCGCAGCCGGCGCTCGGGGACCTCGACGTGCAGGGCGTGCCGGTGCCGGCGGTGATCGAGGCGACCAAGACCGGAATGCTGTACGTGTTTGACCGCACCAACGGGACGCCCCTGTTCCCGGTGACCGAGCGTCCGGTGCCGCGCAGCTTCGTGCCGGGCGAGCAGGCCTCACCGACCCAGCCGTTCCCGGCGCTGCCGGCGCTCGTGCCGCAGAAGCGCGTCGGGCCCGACGACGCCTGGGGGATCACCTTCTGGGACCGCGGCAAGTGCCGCGAGAAGCTGGCGGCGCTGCGCAACGAAGGCATCTTCACGCCGCCCGACACCCGCGGGACGCTCGAGTTTCCCGGTTACGCAGGAGGCGTCAACTGGGGCGGCGTGGTCTTCGACGAGCAGCGCGGCCGGGTGATCGCCGCGGTCAACGACATGGCGATGGAGGTGACGCTGATTCCGTCGGCCGACCTCGAGGCGCAGCAGCGCTCCGGCCTCTACCCGCACGCCGAGTTCGGACGCCAGGCGGGCACTCCTTACGCGATGCGGCGCGAGCCGCTGCTGTCGCCGTGGGGGCTGCCGTGCACGGCTCCGCCCTGGGGCACATTGGTCGACGTCGATCTGCGCGCCAACCGCATCGTCTGGCAGGTGCCGCTCGGGTCGACCGAGGGGTTCACTCCCTGGCCGCTGGTGCGCGACTTCGGCATGCCCGGGATGGGTGGACCGATCGCCACGGCCGGTGCCCTGGTGTTCGTCGGCGCGGCAATGGACAGCTACTTCCGCGCCTTCGACATCGAGACCGGCCGCGAGCTATGGAAATACAAGCTACCGGCGGGCGGCCAGGCGACCCCGATGACCTACCGGGCCGGGAAGAACGAGCGGCAGTACATCGTCATCAGCGCCGGCGGCCACGGGCCGCTCGGCACGCCCCGCGGAGATTACCTCGTAGCCTTCGCTCTGCCGCCCGGCGCGGCGCCGGCGCGCTAGCGGAGACTCGCATGCTGCTGTTGATTCTGGTGTACATCGTCCAGGCGCTGCTCATCATCCACGTCATCAGGACCGGGCGGAATTTCCTCTGGGTCTGGGTACTGCTGCTGCTGCCGTTCGGAATCGGTGCACTCGCCTACCTGGCGGTGGAGGTGCTGCCGGAGCTGTTCCGCAGCCGCACGGCACGGCGCGCCTCGCGCGGCTTCAAACGCGCCATGGATCCGGGCGCGGACCTGCGGCGCTACGAGAGCGAGGCGCGCGTCACCGGCAACGTCGCGGCGAGACAGCGCTACGCCGCCGAGCTCGTCCGCCATCAGCGCTACGACGAGGCGATCGACCAGTACCAACAGGCGCTCACCGGACTCTACCAGCACGACCCGAATCTCATGCTCGGCCTCGCGCAGGCGCAGTTCGGCAAGGGCGACGTGCGCGCGGCGCGCCAGACCCTCGATGAGCTCATCAAGGAGAATCCGACGTTCCGCTCGCCGGACGGGCACCTGCTCTATGCACGCGCCCTGGCGGCGGAGGGCAACATACCCAAGGCGCTGGAGGAATACCGTGTGCTCGCGCCCGCCTACCCCGGGGCCGAAGCCGCGGTGCGCTACGCGCAACTGCTCGAGACGCAGGGTGAGCATGCCGAGGCGCAGCGGGTGGCGCGCGAGCTCCTCGAGCAGGCGCGCATCGCGCCGGGGCACTACCGCCGCGCGCAGCGCGAGTGGCTCGAGGCGGCGCAGAAGCTGTTGTAGCAAGCGGCAGGTGGGGTCATGAATCGCAACAGGCACTTGGCATCAGATGACGGCGCGTGATATCAGGCGGGGTGGCAGGCTCACGGGGACCCCGGAGGTGCGGATGCCGATCGTGGCGCACGAAACCAACCCTTCCATAATCGACCGGCGCCTCTGGGTCGTGGCGGCTATACCGTTGTTTTTTTTGATCACCGCGCTCATCGGAACTCCCCCCATGACGCCGGCTGAGCCACCGGATGCTCTGCTTGCCTTCCAGGCGATTGGCGGCATAGCAGCGGTGTTCCTGTGGGTTCGGCTCGACGCTCGGGCGAAGGGCTTGCGCGTCTCATGGATGTTATGGCTGGCGCTCGCGGGTCTTAGCTGCATCGCGCTGCCCTACTATCTGCTGCGTTCGCGCGGCGCCGGCGGCGGCCTGCGTGCGATCGGCTGGGCGTTGGCGGTATTCAGTCTGACGATGCTCGCCTATCGTCTGGGTTCGCACCTGAGTGCCGCGGTCTGACGTGACTTGTCGAGTCCGACGCTCAGCTGGTTTCCTGTCAATCCTGCTGCTGCTATTGGTGCGGGCGGCGCTGGCGCAC
>Ga0187781_10000061_pt1 | contig 66515 bp, 54 predicted proteins | sample 0715_SJ02_MP02_2_FD_132447 | JGI IMG/M metagenome (GOLD analysis project Ga0187781, IMG submission 132447) | Tropical peat soil microbial communities from peatlands in Department of Meta, Colombia - 0715_SJ02_MP02_20_MG | ecosystem: Environmental > Terrestrial > Soil > Wetlands > Peat | place...
TCATCGGCGCGTGGACACCCACGTTGAGCGTCTCGCGGCGGTAGGGATTGCGCGCTGGGTTGAGCATGCGGTCGAGCGCCTCGCTGTCCGCGCATTCCGCGGCGGTCAGGCCCATTACGGCGCGGAACGCATCGGCCATCGCCGAAATCGCGTGGGGCGAATAATCGATAAGGTGCGATGTGCGCCCGCCGAGCCGCGCGTCGAATTCACGCGCAAAGGCTTCGCCGTCGCGAGGCGGCGTCTGCAATTCGGGGACGCGCTCGATCGGCTCATTGTCGAATCGATCGAAAAATTGCGGATCGACATCGCGCACCCGGGCAACCATCTCATCGACCACGCGGAGCGCTTCGGCCGGCGTGTCATTGGCGGTGCACATGCGCCACAGCCGGTAGAGCACGATTCCCGAAAGCGTGTGGACCATCGTGGTGAACGCGGCGACGGGCAGGACGTAGCGCGCCACCTCGATCGCGCGCTTCTCCGATTGCCGCTCGACCTTTTGCACGCGTTTCGCGTGCGATGAAGCGCTCACGTGCCAGATATCGCTCAGAATTGCGCGGGCGGACGGTTCAAGGATGCGCGTCAGCGTACGGTAGTGCTCCCAAGCGCGCGCAATCGCTTTCTCGTAGATCGATCGCTCGGCAGCGCCGAAATGCATGCTCTCGTGAGGAACGTAGGCCTGCGCGCGGTCGAGCCGCACGTAGCGCTGGCTCTGCTGCTCGGAGTTGTAAAACGGATGCGCGTGCAGAAACGACCAGACGAATTGCCGGCTCACATTTTCGAGGCCGAATTCAAAGTGCGCGTGCTGATAGACGGTGTGGTGCCCGCCGAAGTACGTTCCCGAGCCGATCGTCACGCGCTGCTTTTCGGTGACTTCCTCTGGGCGGACCAAGTGCGGCGAGTAGCACGTGCGCGCCGCAGCGATCGCGGAATCGAAAGGATGCGCGAAGGAATTGCGCAGCGTGACGCGCGGCGCCGCGGTTTCGACGAGCGAATCGGGCTTTGCGTCCGGCGCGGGAGACAATTGCGTGGCCATCTGCGCAGCATTGTACACCGGGCGGGTGGTGGATTCACTCGCCCGAGTTGGACGCACAAAACTGCAAAAACGGATTTGCTACTTCTTGGCGGCTTTTTCTGCGTATTTCTTCTGGAAACGTTCGACGCGGCCGGCCGTATCGACCAGCTTCTGCTTGCCGGTGTAATACGGGTGGCAGTTGGAGCAGATTTCCACGCGGATCATTGGTCCCTTGAAGGTGGAGCGCGTCTCAAACGTATTGCCGCAGGCGCAATGCACCGTGACGGTATGGTAGTCCGGATGAATTCCTTCTTTCACTGAAATGCTCCTGTCTGCCGGCCGTTCTGCGCGACGTGCGGCCCCCGCCACACGTTCGCGTCGCTAGGCCAGCGGGGAAACCCCATTATAGCCGAAATTCAGGTCTGCTCCTACTTTCGCAAGCCCTGGTTTAGATGCGGCTGACCCGCGATGGACTCGGAGACCGCGTCCCGAAGGTTGCCGCGTCGCACTTTTTTCGCTATAAGAACGGGCCGGAAACTCAGGGGGGATCTTATGCTTCGATGCAAGATGCTTGCGGGTTCGGCGGTCGCCGTTGCCGTCATGTGGACGGCCTTCGCAACGGCAATCCCGTCGGCGCGAGCGACTGACGCGGAAGACGCCGCGAAATACAATTGCGACCGGGAGTGTCTGAGGCAGATCGCCGACCTTTATTTCGAGGCGCTGGCACAGCACAAGCCATCGCTGCTTCCTCTTTCACCGAATGTGAAGTACGCGGAAACCGGGACCGTGCTGAAACCCGGCGAGGGGCTTTGGAAGAATGCCGGCGCGCCTGCGTATCGGCTGGAAATTTTCGATCCGCAGACGGGGGGAATTGGCATCGATGCGGTGGTGCCGGACGGCAGCGTGCCGACCATCGTCGGCCTGCGCCTGAAGGTGGAAAATCACCTCATCACGGAAATGGAAAGCATCCTCGTCCGAGGTGACGATCCCTCGGTCTTCCATGCGCCGGAAAAGCTGGTCCAGCCCTCGCGCTATTTCACGCGCAAGCTTAGACCTGCCGAACAAAATTCGCGATTCGAGCTAATGGCAGCTGCCGACGCTTATTTCCGGGCATTCCAGACTGAAGGCACGCCGGACTATATCCGGGCGCCGCTGCTGCCGGACACTCTGCGCTTCGAAAACGGTCTGCAAGCCACGAACATAGACCTGAAAGTTCACAAGGCCACGACTGCTGCCGAGCAGTTCGATAACGCCATGTTCAAAGGTACGAAGGTCTATGACCGGCGGTATCCCGTTGTCGACACGGACGCCGGCGTTGTGATGGCTCTCGTCCGATTCCACAGCAACCAAGCCGCTCCGCCTCCCGGTTCTGCACCAGCCCGGGGCGACGCGTTCGTCTGCGAGTTCTTCGCAGTCACGCAGGGAAAAATCATGGAAATCCAGGCGACCTGGATCCAGCCGAAAGAGCAACTTCCAACGCCATTCTAGGTCTGTCCCGTGCGCGGTCTTGGCCGCCCCTCGCTGACGCCCGGCCAGCGTTACGAGCCGCTGAAGAGGAGCGGCATGCCGAGCTTCGAGCGGTAGTTGGGGCGGTAGCGCTCCCGGTTGTAAAGCTTGTCGAGGTTGACCTTCCGCACGCCGAGCGACACGTCGGGCAAGGGTACTTGCGCGTAGCAGCCATCTTGAATCCCGATCATTTTGCCGCTGACGCCCTCGCGGATCAGGTCCACAGCGATGTTTGCAAACGTGATGCTCACCAGCTGGTCGATCGAATCCGGCTCTCCGCTGCGCAGGTCGTAAGTGAGATCGCTGACCATCGTCTCCTGCCCGGTGCGCTCGTGCACTTCCTCGGCGAGCGCGTGGCCGATGTCGGCTTTCTTGCGGTGGCCATATGCGTCCGCTTCGCCCCATTCCCGTACCTCGCCGCCCGTCCACATCGCTCCTTCGGACACGATGATCAGCGCATAGTTGCTGGGATTGATCGCCTTGTCCTCCATCAGAAGCTTGCAGAGGCGGTCGAGATCGAAGGGGTACTCGGGTATCAGGCAACGTTCCGAGGTGACGTACGCTGTGTACAACGCGGTGAAGCCGGCGTCGCGGCCGAAGATGCGAAAGATGCCAATGCGCTCGTGCGAGCCGATCGTGGTGCGCTGGCGGCCGATGGACTGCTTCGCGCGCGTAACCGCCGTGGAGAATCCGATGCAGTACTCGGTGCCCTGGACGTCGTTGTCCATCGTCTTCGGAATCGCGATCACGGGAAATCCCGCAGCCGAGAGAACCGATGCGAAGCTGAGCGTGTCGTCACCGCCGATCGCGACCAGGCAGCCGATCCCCAGCTTCTCGAGATTTTCAATCACGATGGAAGTGAAGTTGTAATACTTTCCGTCGAAGGGAAGCTGCTTTAGCTTGCTGGCAGGCACGTGCTTCGGCACGCTGGCTTCAGCGATACGCCGGGGATTGGTCCGCGAGGTGTGCAAGACCGTCCCGCCGGTGCGGTCGATCGTGCGCGTATTCTCGCGGTTGAGTTCGCGCACATACGTTGGATCGTCCGGTCCGATCATCTGAACCAGGCTTTCCCAGCCTCGGCGAAGCCCGATCACCTTGCGTCCCGTCTCGCTCGAGCCGTAGACGACAGATTTGATCACCGGGTTGAGCCCGGGAACATCACCGCCGCCCGTCAGAATGCCAATCTTCTTATCCGTCACCATGGACCCTTTCCGCGCGTAGTCCTTCGCGCACGCCCTCCCTCCCCAGAGGCAATCCAATTGTGCTCATGTTCGAGGCGCAACGCAATGCGGGTTGTGAGACGAGCGATGAAATGCAGAGATGCGAAACGTCACAGTGCTGTAATCTGGTATCGGTACATTTGAATGTGTCGAAGCGGGCGAATCTCTTGCCCGTAACTTGCGGGAGTTCTGAATGCCTCGTCTGCGGATTGTTTCCCTGTGGATTGCGTGCGTCTGCGTGCTGGCGGTGCCCGCTGCGCGGGCGGCGAAGTCGCTTGAGATCTATTTCATCGATGTCGAGGGCGGGCAATCCACGCTCATCGTCGATCCGCAGGGCGAGTCGCTGCTGATCGATACGGGCTGGCCCGACTTCGATGGCCGCGACCCGGACCGCATTATGACCGCGGCGAAAGCAGCCGGAATCGACCACATCGATTACCTGATCCTGACGCACTATCATTCGGATCACGCGGGCGGCGTGAAGGAGCTTGCGACCCGCATCAAGATCGGCACGTTCGGCGATCACGGTTCGAACACCGAGCCGACGACCGAAACCAGCGCCAACTACGCGACATACGAAAAAGTGGCAGCGCAATCGAAGCGCGTCATCCTGAAGCCGGGCGATACGCTTCCATTCAACGGCATGCGCGTAGAAGTGCTCACATCGGCGGGAGACGAGATCACCTCTCCGCTTCCGGGCGCGGGCCAGCCGAATCCGCTCTGCCCGACGCTGCCAGACGCTCCAAGGGACCCGAGCGAAAACTCGCGCTCGGTCGGCGTCCTGGTCACGTACGGCAAGTTCCGGTTCATCGACCTCGGCGATCTGACGACGCGAGGCGAGCTTGGTTTGGCTTGTCCGCGCAACCTGATCGGGACCGTCGATCTCTACCTGACGACGCATCACGGGACGGCGCATCCGGGAACCGGGGACTCGTCGAATGCGCGCGAGATCGTCGACGCGCTGCATCCGCGGGTGGCGATCATGAACAACGGCGCGATCAAGGGAGGGCACCCCGTTGCCTGGCAGATCGTTCACGACTCACCCGGTCTTGAGGATCTGTGGCAACTCCATTACGCGGTGATGTCCGACAAGGACCACAATGTGGCTGAACCGTTCATCGCGAACACGGGCGCGAACGACGACGGCTATTACATCAAAGTGTCGGCCGAATCGAGTGCCACATTCACGATACTGAACACGCGAAACAATTTTCAGAAGACCTATTCGAAGTAGACCAGTTCCGTCTCGATCGCACGACGAAAGTATTGAAAGCCGGGACGGAGTTTCCGCCGTTCCGGCGCCGAGATTCCTCGTCCCTCGCCACTGCGCCCGATTTCCGCGCAACTGGAGAACCTAAGCGCTGAAATCGGGCTGCTCGCTCCTCGGAATGACAAGGCACGTAGCGGATAGGCTTCATGAGCGATCGAGCGCGGCGAGCGATTCGACGAATTCGTCGTGCAAGCCGCGGGGCAGGATTTCCAGACTCACGATCCGGCGAGCGAGGTCAACGTTTTCGCGCGTGTGGACGTACGCCTGGTTCACGTCCGCGATGCTGATGCGGCGTTCGTCTTGGTGTATTTTCTCGACAGTGTCGCCCGTGCTCACGAAGCCTTCCTCCACCACCGAAAAATAGATTCCGGAGCGGCGGCTGGCGACGAATCGCTTGATGATATCGGGCCGGTCAAAGCGAATTCCGAGTTTGTAACACGGCAGGCGCGGCTGCGTGACTTTCACGATGGCCTCGCCAATTCGAAAGTGGTCGCCGATGCAGGCGTTTTCCTCGCGAAGGCCTTCCGTCGTGAGATTCTCGCCGAAATTTCCCCAGGTGAATTCGTAATCGGGCAGCTGCTCGCGCCAGTAGTCGTAGTGTTCGGAAGGATAGGCGTAGACCGCTTTGTTCTTGCCGCCGTGAACGCTCAAGTCGGCCTGATGGTCGCCATCGAGATTCAGCCGGCGCAGCAGGACCGGGCCGGCAGCGGGCGATTTGAAAATGGCAGTTAGGATCTCGCGGTCCATGTACAGAACGGCGCGCGGCAATCCGACGTTGAGTGAAACGACCTTCATCGGGTGCAATCCAAGACAGCGGCGCCGTTGATCCGGTCGCTCTTGAGATCATTCAGCGCGCGATTGGCCTCGCGCAGCGGAAACACCGTGACCTGCGTGCGAACGGGGATTTCCGCGGCCACGCGGAGGAAATCCTCGCCGTCCTTCCGCGTGTTGTTGGCAACGCTGCGAATCATGCGCTCCTGATAGAGCAGATCGTAGTCGAAGGACGGAATCGGGCTCATGTGAATTCCGCCGAGCACGAGCACGCCTCCTTTCTTGAGCGCTTTGAGCGCGGCGGGAACGAGCTCTCCCGCAGGAGCGAAGATAATTGCAGCGTCGAGCTTCGCGGGAGGCTCAGCCGCGGCCTCGCCCGCCCAAACAGCACCGAGCTGAAGCGCGAGCTGCTGGTGCTTTGCGCCGCGCGTGCAGGCATAGACTTCGACTCCCCAATGACGCGCCACCTGAATCGCCACGTGCGCGGAAGCGCCGAAGCCGTAGAACGCGAGGCGGCCTCCCCCCTCGATGCCGGAAAGACGCAGCGAACGAAATCCGATGATCCCCGCGCAGAGAAGCGGCGCAGCCTGATCGTCCGGAAAATTCTGGGGGATTTCGTACACGAAATCTTCGGGCGCGACGGCGTATTCAGCGTACCCTCCGTCGACGGTGTAGCCGGTGAACGTGGGATTGTCGCAGAGGTTTTCCATGCCGGCGCAGCAGTATTCGCACGTCTGGTCTGTGCTGTGCAGCCAGGCGATTCCGACGCGCGCGCCGGGCTTGAATCGCCGTGCGCTTTGGCCGAGCTTTTCAACGACACCTACGATTTGATGCCCCGGAATCACGGGAGACTTTCGAGGAGGCAATTCGCCTTCGACCACGTGAAGATCCGTGCGGCAGACGCCGCACTTTTTCACGCGCACGAGGATTTCGCTGGGACCGGGCCGCGGGTCGGGCGCGTCGGTGAATTGGAGAGGATTCGTCTCGACCGGCGCGGGAGAGCGCAACAGACAAGCCTTCATAGACCCCCTCGATTTATTGTCGAGTAGAATGGACGCCAACCGAGCATTTTCAATGGGTTACAGGCATTTCTACTCGGCAGCATTGTCGAGTAGAAATGCAGGGAACGCGCGCAAAATTGCGGAGCCGACACGTCGCGATGTTCTGCCCGCGACTCTTTGTTCGACCATCCAACGAACCATTCCATCTGCGTTCTCCCCATCAGACGCGCATCCTGCGCGCGCCGATTCCACGCTATCACACGATGCGAATACAGTTTTGACCAAAAACCTGTGGACTTTTTCAGCGCGCCGATCAGAGGACGAAAACGTTCTGCAATGCCGTCTGAGGGATACTTGCTGCGGATGAGCCGGCGCATCGGTGCGGCGCTTTGCGCCGACTTCTTTTGGCGGGACTGAAGCCCCGCCCTTCCACCGGGCGTCCTTCGGCTCCGCGCGCCCGGAGGTTATATGGGAGCTTCGGCTGCTGGTCAGCTTCCTAAACGGCCTGCCGCTTGCGAGCAGACTTGGAGGTTAAGGCGCCACCAGGTGCCAGGTAGTCGGTCAGTTTCCGGTAATCCGACTACACGTCAAAGCTGGAAACGAAAAGAGTCGTGATAGCCTGATCGAGCAAAATGATGGCGACGTGACCGAGAGTCCATGTCGAATGAATTGCGTGCGTATCTGCTGCTCGTAGCATATCCCGCGATTATTGTTTTTCTCATCGACTGGTCCGGCCCGGGCTCCCGTTGGGCCATGAAGCACCGATCTTCTCTGCTGCCGCCCGCGATAAAAGGAATTCAAGAAACGCGGGGGAGATTTCTCCTGCTGATCAAGTATGCATTGGTGGTACTTGCGGCGTGGGGCATAACCAACAGAGACCAACGACATCTACTCGCGATGGAAATACGCACGCATTCGTGGCCGGTTGTATTCCTATCCGGACTCTTCGGGGGAGTATTCATTTTCGGTTTCCGACGGCTGTTAGCGCTGTCTTGGCCGCCAATCGCTGTCAGCGAGTCGCGTGACTACGCTCTTCGAGGTCGGATCAGCATCTGGCTGGCAATTTTTCTTTTCGGAGGCCTCGCAGAAGAGCTGTGGAGAGCCTTTTGCATCTTATCGTTTCTGCAGGCCGGTCAAACTGCCTTTGTTGGCGCCGTTCTACCTGCGTTGGCTTTTTCTCTGGCTCATATGAGTGGATTGCCCGCACGAATACCGGGCGGACTCGAAATCGCTTGTGCCGAAGCGATTACAGGGCTATTACTCGGCACGCTTTTTCTGTGGTCGAGCAACTTTTTCTCACCGTATCTAGCGAGTCTGGTTTATTACACCCTTAATCTGTACTGGCTACGTACGCGTCAGAATGTTTCTAACGTCGGTGAGGCGTAGGTCCAGACAAACGCAGTAACCGGAAATTGGCCCACTGCTGGATGCCATACGGATTCCGTCACCATGAAGGCTTGAGGTACACTCCTGCACTCGTCAAATGCTGCCACGTGCATTCATAAGCGGCGTCGCTGATCGCGGAACCAAATTCAGAATCGGTTCTGATGAGCCACGCATGCGTTTGCCGAGGGCGTCGCGAAAGGTACCAAAACAACGCGGGGCTGCGGCCCTAACGGAACGAGGGCTGCGCGCGGGTTCAGTCGCAAACGCGGAGGAATCCACTGGGGAACTCGGATCGCCGCTGGAGGATGCGAAAACGACGCCGGACCTGTGGCCGGTTGCGCTGATCTGCGTGACGGCATGCCTGTCCCTGCTCTTCGCGGAGTTTGCCGGCAGACCTGCGACGTTTCTCCACTTCTTCCCGAGCCTTGCCGGCCGACCCGATCCCTACTGGGTGCTGCGGGTACGAGCGTGGTGGGTGGGATGCACGATTGCAGGCTACGTCGTGCTGCCCACGCTGGTGATGGCGCTCCTGCGCGGCAGAAGCCTGCGCGACTGCCATCTTTCCTGGCGCGGCTTCGCGGAGCACTACTGGATCTACGCGGGCCTCTACGGAGCGGTGCTGCCCGTGATCTGGCTGGTCTCGCTCTCGCCGGATTTCTACACCTTCTACCCAATGTACGCGCAGGCCGGACGCTCGTGGGCGGACCTGCTGATGTGGGAAGGAATGTACGCGGGGCAGTTCATCGCGCTGGAGTTTTTCTTTCGCGGTTTTCTGGTGGGAGGGCTTTCGAAACATATCGGCGTGCTGGCCGTGCCTGTGTCCGTGATGCCGTACATGATGATCCATTTTTCAAAACTGTGGCCGGAAGCGACGGCGTCGATCGTCGCGGGACTCGTGCTGGGCTGGCTTGCGTGGAAGACGAAGTCGATCTGGGGAGGCGTGTTCGTTCATTGCGCGGTAGCCAGCACGATGGACTTGCTGGCGCTGGCGCACAAAGGGCAATTGCCGTGGCTGCACAGCTAGGCAGGTAGTCACGCTGAAGAAGGATTCGCCAAGAGTCCGTCCGGCGCGCAAGAGGCGTGTTTCCACCGCGCGTCCCGACGAGGAAATCAAATAACGATCTCCCGGGCGAAAATCGTCGGGGACGCTCGGCTCAGAATGACGACGGCAGCGGCTTCGTCAGGCGAGCTTGGCGGCAAGGTCGATGAAGTCGGTGGCGACGACGTCGAAAGCTCGCGCTGCTTGCGCCGGAGAGTTGGCTACGACGGGCGGCGGTGGCGCGCCACCGGGACCGCCTTCGAGGGGGCGCGGGACGAGGCCGGTCCGGAGGCCGCACGAGGCAGCGGCGTTGAGGTCGGGCGCATGCGCGGCCACCATCATCACCTCCGATGGCTTCATGCTGAGGAGATCGACAGCACCGAGATAGACTTCGCGATCGGGTTTGAAGTGGTGGAAAAGATCGGATCCGAAAACGGTGTCCCACGGCAGGCCGGCGAATTTCGCCATCTCGACGAGCAGCGAGACATTGCCATTCGAGAGCGTGGCGATGATGTAGTTCTTCTTGAGGCGCGTGAGGCCCTCGACCGCATCGGGCCAGCCGTAGAGGCGGTGCCAGACGCGATTCCAATGATCCTTTTCTTCCTCCGTGAGACCCGTAATGTTGAATTCCTTCAGCAAACCATCGAGGATCATGCGGTGGAGGTCGTCGAGCTTCATCCACGGCAGAGCGCCCTTACGGACTTTGTCCATTGAGGGGCCGTAGCCAGCGCGCCAGCGGTCCGCAAATTTGCCCCAGTCGATTTGGAGATTCTTTTCGCGGCCCCACTGCTCGCCTTCCCTGATGATCGAGCCGCGCCAGTCGACAACGGTGCCGAACGTGTCGAAGACGAGCGCTTTCACACCGAGGGAATTCGCGGGCGCAGGACGCGGCGCGAAACCACCTGCGTCAGCCGCCGAAAGAGCAGCCAAGCTACCGATGGCCACAGGCATTGCGAGAAAGTCGCGTCGCTGCATGGAAGGCTCCTCGACCAATCGTTCGATGGCCGTCGCATTCTAACAGAAGAGTCTCACCGAACAGACGCGGAGAGAATCGCCACGACGCCAAAGCAGATTCCCAGGCCTCGTCCTCCAAAAACTGGGCCGGCCTGGGAATGACAGGGTCGGTGAACACGCTGAATCTCGCCAAGAATCATCGCCGGGCACGATATATCGTGCCCCTACGAGCAAGAAATCACAGCGCGAAGAGGCGCTCGGCGTTGGATTGGTAGAGCTTCTTCTTGTCGGCGTCGCTGAGGGGCAGGTTGTCGGTGACGTGTACTTCCTCGGGGACGAACTGGTAGGGATAGTCCATGGCGTAGAGGACGCGATCGATGCCGAGGACTGAAATGGCGTACATGATCGGCGGCTCCCAAGCCATCCCGCTCGTGGTGATGTGGAAATTATCCTTCAAGTAGTCGCTCGGTTTTCGCTTCAGCTTGGGGACGCTTGCGTAGCGATTGTTGGAAGACAGGCGCTGATGCATGAAGTCGATGCGGAAGAACCAGTAGGGAAGCCCTTCACCCAGGTGGCCGATCATCATCTGCAATTTCGGGAAGCGGTCGAAGACGCCGGCGAAGACGATGCGCAGAACATGGAGGCTCGTTTCCACGGCGAAACCGAAAACGGCTCCGTCGAGACCACGATCGAGGAATGGGCCGAGCATGCGCGGCGATGGCGTCGTGGGATGCAGGTAGATCGGGACGCCGAGCGACTCAGCCGCCTCGAAGATTTCCCAAAACTTCGGATCGTCAAGATATTCGCCGCGCGTGTGGGAATTGACGATGGCACCCTTGAGGCCGAGCGATTTCACGGCGCGCTGCAATTCCTTCGCTGCGGCGGGCGGATCCTGCGGCGCGATGGCGGCGAGGCCAGCGAAGCGGCCGGGATGCTTGCGAATGGCTTCGGCGAGCTGGTCGTTGAAAGAGGTGCAGAGCGAGACGGCGGTCGGCGCGTCGAAAACTTGGACTCCGGGCGCGGTGAGCGAAAGGACTTGTTTCGCGATGCCAGTCGCGTCCATATCTCGGAGGCGGACATCGCCTAAGTCCTGCATCTTCTCGCGGACCTGAACGATGCGCGGGCCGTTGTTGGTCAGGTAGAAGCCCATCAAGCTCTCAAAGCCGCGATCGTTGTGGGAGCCGTCTTCGAGAAGTTTGCGATAGCGAACGAAAAGTTCGGGCGGAGCGTACGCTTCTTCGGTGGCGATGCGGAGATAGGGAGCCGCTGTCATAGGATTTGCGCCGACGGATTATAGCGAGAACCGGACGAGATTGCGCATGGACTGCGAAGAAAGGCAGCTACGGCCGCTTCACCGCAGAGACGCAGAGACCGCAGAGAAAACCGAAAGCAGCGATCTCGACCTAAGGCGAGCGAGCCGGAATGAGAGAGATAGGGCCTCGGGCGCGGGCAAGAGGGATTCTTCGACTGCGTGGCCGGACGTCCCGGCTCGCCGGGACGACGCAATACTTCCGGCAGCTCCGCTCGGAATGACGGACGAGCGGCTGCAAAAAGTCTCGGCCGGCGAAGTGCGCCGGCCGATGCTCAATGCGAGTTTGCGCTGTGACCCTACGCCCAGGTGTAGCCGTGCTTTGCGAGCGGCAGCGAGCGAACTCGCTTGCCCGAGGCACTGAAGACGGCGTTGGTGATCGCCGGAATCATCGGCGGCAACGCGGGCTCCCCAAGACCTGTGGGCGGATTGTCCGTCTTCAGGAAATAAACGTCGATATCCGCCGGGGCTTGCGTCAGGCGCAGAGGCGGGTACTGATGGAAATTGCTCTGCACCGCGCGGCCTGCGTCGATGGTGATTTCGTAACCCATCGCGTGGCTCATGCCTTCGATGACGGCGCCCTGCGAGATGTTCTGCGCAGCGCCGGGATTGATGATCTGGCTGCCGATGTCACCGACGACCCAGGCCTTGTTGACTTTGACTTTGTTGCCTGCGCCGACGTGCACCTCGGCGACTTCAGCGAAGTAGCCGCGGTGGCTGAAGTGGAAGGCCACGCCCATCGCGGTGCCTGCCGGAAGCTTGCGCTTGCCCCAACCGGACCTTTCGGCAACCGCTTCGAGAACCGCTCGCATACGGGGACCATCGAACGCAACGGGCGCGAATGCGACCGGCGTTCCCGGAGGCGGAGCCGCGACCGGCAGAGGAGTCGCGGCGAGCAAATCGAGGCGGAACTGAACTGGATCCCTGCCCGCGGCGTGCGCGAGTTCGTCGATGAAGGACTGCATTACAAACGCAATCGCGTTGCTGCCGGGAGCTCGCATCGCGCCCATGGGAACGCCGCTCGGCATCATCGAAGCGAGTTGCGAGAAGTTGGGGATGAATCGCGATGGGAATTCTTCGCCGGAAAGGCCGGCGCTCTGCGCGAACCGCCCTTTCTCGCCGAACGTGACGAAGTGATTGCGCCAGGCGATGATCTTGCCGTTCGCATCGACGCCGCCCTTGAGGAAGTGGAAGCCGGCGGGACGGTAGAAGTCATGCGCCATGTCCTGCTCGCGGGTCCAGAGCAGTTTCACCGGCACGCCCACCTGCTTCGCGATCACCGCGGCTTCGACCATGTAATCGTCCGTGAGACGCCGGCCGAAGCCGCCGCCGATGCGGGTCAGGTGGAGCGTGATGTCCTTTTGATCGATGCCAAGGGCCTTGGCCGCCTGACCGACGCCGGTGGCGGGCGTCTGGCTAGGCGCCCAGACTTCGAGCTTGCCGTCCTTGAAGTAGGCAGAGCAGTTTTGCGGCTCGAGCGGGACGTGCGAAAGGAACGGATAGGAGTAAGCCGCTTCGACGACATGCTTGGCGCTGGCGAATGCCGCGTCCGCGTCGCCATCCTTGCGAAGAACCTGGCCTGGCTCCTTCTTCGCGAGTTCGAGGGAGGTGGAGGCGTAGAGTTCGCTGCTCTGTGCAGCGGTCGGGCCCTCGTCCCATTCGACTTTGAGCTTGTTGTCGCGTGCGTAGCGCGCCTGGTACCAACTGTCGGCCACGATGGCCACGCCGCCCGCCAGAGCAGCCGGGTCCGGACCCGGCTCAACGACGAACGCGTGCCGGATGCCCGGCAGCGCTTTGACCTCATCGAGGTTCGCGCTCTTTACTTTGCCGCCGAAGACCGGGCACTTTTCGTAATTCGCGTACAGCATCCCGGCCATCGTGAAGTCGATCCCGTAGAGCGGCTTGCCGGTGACGATCTTGTGGATATCGGGATTCGGCGTGGTATGGCCGATGATCCGATAGTCCTTCGGATCTTTCAGCTTGAGGGTCTTGGGATCGGGTGGCGCGATAGCGGCCGCTTTCGTAGCGAGCTCGCCGTAGCTGAGGGTGCGGCCGGTGGAATCGTGGTGCACGCGGCTGGCCGTCGTCGAGCACTCGGACGGCGGCACGCCCCACGTTTGCGCTGCAGCCGCGATGAGCATCGCGCGGCCGCCCGCGCCGACCTGGCGCAGCGGGTCCCAGTTCATCGGCGTCGCGGTGCTGCCGCCGGCGATTTGCAAGCCGTACTTCGCATCGAGGTCAGCCTGCGCGACGCGGACATCGTTCCAATCCGCATCCAGTTCTTCGGCGATCATCATGGGCAGCATGGCCTTCACGCCCTGACCGATTTCCGGGTTCTTGGCGATGAGCGTGATGATGCCGTCGGGCGTGATGGTGATGAACGAGGCCGGCAGGAGCATCACCGGCGGGCCGAACTGCGCCGCGAGCACTTTGGTGACCGGCTCCACGTAATAGGCAAGCATCATCCCGCCGCCGGCAAGGGCGGTGGCGCGGAGGAACGCGCGGCGGTTCATCACACCGTTCCCATTCGATTTCGGCGATTCGTGCGGTTCCAACTTCGGCAATGTGGTAGCCACGGGAGCCTCCTTACGCCTTCTCGGACTCAATCAGGTCCGCGTGAGCGAGTTGCGCCGTTTGTTTCGCGTGGATGTCGGCTGCGCGGTGAATGGCCTTGCGAACGCGCAAGTAGGTGCCGCAGCGGCAGATGTTGCCGTCCATGGCGGCGTCAATATCGGCATCGGTCGGATGAGGATTCTTGGCGAGCAGGGCCGCTGCGGACATCATCTGCCCGGCCTGGCAATAGCCGCACTGAGGCACGTCGATTTCCGCCCAAGCAATCTGCACAGGGTGAGTGCCGGTTTCGGAAAGCCCCTCGAGCGTGGTCACGTGCTTGCCCGCCGCGCTCGAAATCGGAGTCGTGCAGGAGCGGGTAGCCTCACCGTCGATATGCACCGTGCAGCACCCGCACAGGGCCATTCCGCAGCCGTACTTGGTGCCTTTGAGATCGAGGATGTCGCGAACCACCCAGAGCAGGGGGGTGTCGGCGGGCACGTCCACCGTAGTGGGCTGGCCATTTACGGTCAATTTGTATGGCATGGAGTTACCTCCGGCAACATGAAGGACTGGCTAGACGGCCAGAACGGTAGCACCGCGCGATAGCGGTGTCAATTCAGCGGCGCGAGCTGCTATTTCATTCGTAACAAAGGAATTCTGCACTCAATGGTCCGCTGATTCTTGACGTGAAATGGCGATTCAATTCACACAGAGTCATCTAGATCGTGACGGAAAAGCGCGAGGTTGATGCCGGTCGAACACATGTACCGGTCGTACTATTGGCCGGTGCGGCGGGCCCTCTCAAGCTGAATGGAAGGCTGAAGTGTCCGGGAGGCACTGCCGTGATCTCAACCCCGATCCGAGAGATCGTGCTTGCGATGGCTGTTGGGGCCCTTGCCATAGCGCTGCCAAAGGGCGCGGCCGCTCAAGCCAAGTTTCAATCGGCCCAGGATGCGCCGCCGAGCGCTTCTCAGGACGGGCCTAGCAACTCCGGCCAAGCCTCGACGCAAGCGCAGAACGCGCAAACCGACGACCCTGCGCAGGCGAGCCAGCCAATGTCGCTCGGCGACCTCGCGCGGCTCATGCGGGCGAAGAAGCAGAGCGAGCCGAAGGCCGTCAAAGTGATCGACGACGAAAACATTCCGCGATCAGGAGGCGGAATCAGCGTGGTGGGCAATGGCGCCGGCGGCGGAAGCTCATCTGGCGCCGCCAAAATGACGCTGCTCGATTTCTGGGCTTCCTGGTGCGGGCCGTGCCGGGAATCCTTGCCCGACCTGAAAGCGCTGCAGAGAACGTACGGGAGCGATCAGCTCGAAGTGGTCAGCGTCAACGAGGACAAGAACGAGAATGCGGGGCGCAGCTTCGCGTCAGAGAACGGAATGAGCTGGAATGTCGAGTTTGACCCGCGGGGCGCAACCGCGCGCGAGCATGGTGTGAGCGCCTTCCCGACATTCATTCTGATGGACGGCAACGGACGAGAGGTGCAGCGCTTCGTGGGCGAAGATCCGAGCGAGCCGCTGGCCGACCGCATCGCGCCGTACATGCCTAAAACGCCGAAGACAAGCATGTAGGCGCCGCCAACTTCTTCACACCTGTCCCTTCGCCATTTGATCGGCGATGTATTCCGCCTGGCGAATCGTCAGCGCCACGAGTGTCAGGGTCGGATTCTCGCCGCCGCTCGAAGTGAACTGGCTTCCATCCGACACGAACAGATTCTTGATGTCGTGCGACTGTCCCCAGCGATTCACCACGCCATCCTGCGGCTTCTCGGACATGCGGCACGTGCCCATATTGTGCGTCGACGGGAACGGCAAATGGTGCACAGTGCGCGTGGCACCGATCGATTTGTAGAGCGCGTCGGCCTGCTGCAGCCCATGGTTCTGCATGGCGATGTCATTCGGATGATCGTCCACGTGAACGTCGGGAATCGGCAGGCCGTACTGATCCTTGCGATGGGGATGCAGAGTGACGCGATTGGTCTCGCGCGCCATGTCTTCGCCGATGATCCAAACTCCCGCGATGTTCGCATAGTTGTCGATCCAAAACGCGCGATCGCGCCCCCAGCCACCGGGGATAATATTCTGCGCGAAACTCGGCAATCCCTGAGGAAGCGTTTCCAGATTATAGCCACCGGCGAATCCCCTCTGGGTATCGAGGCGGGATTCGTCCATCACGATGCCGCCGTTCGCCGTGCCTCGATACATGTGTACGGGCTTGTCGAAGGCGGCGAAGACGAGCGAGGTCACGTGGCGCATGTAGTTCCTGCCCACCTGGCCTGAAGAATTCGCAAGGCCCTGCGGGAACACGCTCGAGGACGAATTGAGCAGCAGCCGCGGGCTTTCGATCGAATTCCCCGCCACGCAAACGATGCGCGCCTTTTGCCGCTGCAGCGCGCCCGTGCGGTCGGCATAAACCACGCCGGTGACTTTGCCGGACTTGTCGTGCTCGATGTGGAGCACCTGCGATTCGGGCCGCACCTCGCACTTGCCGGTGGCCTCGGCGCGGGGAATCTCGGTGTAGAGCGTGGACCATTTTGCGCCGAACGTGCAGCCCTGAACGCAAAAACCGGTTTGCTGGCACGACGCGCGGCCGTCGTGCGGAACGGAATTGATGGCCAGGTTGGCGGTCCAATACTTCGTGTAGCCCATCTTTTTCGCGCCAGCGAAGAGAACCTTGCAGTGGTTGCTGGCGGGCAGGCGGGGCATGCCGTGCGTTCCGGCCACGCCGATTTTCAGCTCGGCGCGGTCGTAATACGGCTCCATCTCCTTGAGGTCGATCGGCCAATCGAGCAGGTTTGCGCCGGCAAGCGCGCCGTAGCGCGTGCGCGTCTTGAATTCGTGCTCTTGGAAACGCAGTGCCACGCCTCCCCAGTGAATTGTTGTTCCACCGACGAGCTTGCAGATCCACGCGGGAAGATCGGGAGAAGTCTGCGCGACATACCATGAGCCGGAAGCCGTGCGCGGATCGAGCCAGGTGAACAGGGCAAACATCGCGTCTTCGTCGTTTTTGAAATCGGTGAGCTCGATGCGCTTTCCCGCTTCGAGAACAACGGACGAAACTCCTTTGTGCGCGAGTTCGTTGGCCAGCGTGCCGCCTCCGGCGCCCGAGCCGATGATGACCACCACCGATGAGTCGTTCAGATCGAATTTCGCGGGCATGGGCATCCTCAGAGCCAGTTGATGTCGTCGAAGCCGCGGTGCAGGTAGCCGCCCTTCGGAGAGGACGGGCCTTCATATCCGAATTTCGGCCAGACTTCCGGCTGGTTGTAGAGCGAGACGATCGTGGTGTTGTAGACCTTGTCCCAGAAACCCGATGGCGCGGATTGATCGAAGCGCAAGCGTTCGATCACGGCGATGCGCTTGGGCTCTTCCTTGATTTCCGCAAACGAAGCACTCTCCATCCGCTTGGCTGCTTCATTGAGCCAGCCGACTCCGAATTCCAGTGTTTGCCGGGTGTTTCCGTCCTTGGCGGATTCGTCTTCGAGGGCCTTCACAGCGCGCTCGTAGTACGAGTCGTCGAGGCGGTCATGAGGGAAAAGATCGCGCGTGAAGACGACGAGCGTCCGGACCTCTTCAGGTTTCAAGCTGCCCGGTTCGGGCTGACGGAATTCTTGCGCGAGCGCGCCTCCGCCTGTTGCGGCGACCACGGCGGCCGTCGCAGCGCTGCCCTTGAGAAATCCGCGCCGGGAAAATCTTCGAGTCCAATTCAACAGCTTCATCGGCTTCGCCCCTCCATCGCGGGCACACTATAATCCTTCACCTTGCGCTTGACCAGCCCGACAAGGCGGCCCGCGCGAAACCACGGCTATAATCCACATGGGCAGGCCGGCACCCCAAGGAGCGGCGATCATGGCCAAGAAAAACTTCAAGGACCTCAGCGAGCGCGAAATTCTCGCGCTTGCCATCCAGCTCGAGGAAGAAGACAGCCGGGTGTATGCCGATTTTGCCGATGGGTTGCGGGAGAACTATCCCGCCACGGCGAAAATCTTCGACGAAATGCAGGCCGAGGAGTCGCGCCACCGTCAGCGGCTGATCGATATGCACCGCCAGCGATTCGGCGACCACATCCCGCTGATCCGCCGACAGGACGTGAAGGGATTCATCGAGCGCCGCCCGGTGTGGCTGACGCGCCCTCTTGGAATCAATGCGGTTCGCAAGCAAGTGGAGATCATGGAGCTCGAAACGCGGCAGTTCTACGATCACGCTTTGCAGAAGATTTCGGATGCGTCCACGCGAAAACTGATCGGCGACCTCGCGGAAGTCGAGCGCCAGCATTCCGCGCTGGCCGAATCCCTGGAGCAGAAGGAACTCACTCCAGACGTGCGCGCCGAAGAGGAAAAGACCGGGCGCCGCATGTTCGTGCTGCAAGTGATTCAGCCGGGCCTGGCGGGACTGATGGACGGTTCAGTGTCGACGCTCGCGCCAATCTTTGCGGCGGCTTTCGCAACGCACAAGAGCTGGGACGCCTTTCTGGTAGGCCTCGCGGCGTCGGTCGGCGCGGGAATCTCCATGGCCTTTGCCGAAGCGCTTTCCGACGACGGCTCGCTAACGGGGCGCGGCCGGCCTGTGATTCGGGGGCTCGTGACGGGTCTCATGACAGCAACTGGCGGAATCGGACACACGCTCCCATTCCTGCTTGCGGATTTCCACGCCGCGTTCGTGGTGGCCGTGCTGGTGGTGGCTGTCGAACTGGCAATCATCAGCTACGTGCGCCACCGCTACATGGACACGCCGCTCCTTTCCTCCGCATTTCAAGTGATTGTGGGCGGCACGCTGGTGTTCATAGTGGGGATCTTGATTGGCGGGCGCGGATAGGAGCAGCCCGTCGGGCGACTGGTTCGATGACGAGCGGGAATCTTGCGGAATTAGCGCGTGTCGTCGCCTGAACGGATCGAAACGCTGACGCCGGCTTCAACCGTGGGACGAGGCGCGCGGCGCATCGTTTCGACGAAGACACGGACAATTTCCGGGTCGAATTGGTTTGCGGCACAGCGCTCGAGCTCGGCAAACGCGTCTTCCGGCGTGCGGGCTTTTTTGTAGGTGCGCTCGGATGTGATCGTATCGTAGGCGTCCGCGACGGCGATCACGCGCGCGCCATGGGGGATCTGGTCGCCTTCCAGGCGCCGCGGATACCCGGAGCCATCGTAGAACTCGTGGTGGTGGCGGACCATTTCGCGAATGCGAACCATGGGCCGGAGCGGCTCGAGGATGCGAGCTCCGAGTTCAGTATGCGTTTTCATCATTTCCCACTCGCCGGCATCGAGCGGACCTGACTTGTTCAGAATGGTTTCCGGAATGCCGACCTTCCCAATGTCGTGCAGCAGCCCTGCGAGTCGAATCTCCTCGACGTCCGCCGACGGCAGGCCGAGCGCCTGCGCGATCATCACGGCATAGGCTGAAACCTTCTGCGAGTGGCCCTGGGTGTAGTGATCCTTGGCGTCGATAGCAAAGGCGAGCGAGGTCACCGTCTCCACGACGACCGCGGGCAGCGCGTCTCCGGAAACGTCCGAGCCTTGCTCGCGCAGGGAGCGAGTGAACTGTTCGAGGCGGCGGTAGATCTCTTCGAAAGCTTCCGGACCGGTCGCAAACAGGCGCTTGAGCGTCACGCCGAGATACGCCTCCAGGACGTCCTTCTTCCAGCGCTTGCGGTCGTTCGGATCGCCTTGCTCTGCGGTTGAGACGGAATTGCCGCCTTGATGCTTCGAGAGATACATCGATGAATCGGCGACCTGGATGAGCTCCTGCGGGGTCGAGCCATGCACGGGAAATGCAGCGATGCCAAAGCTGGCGGTGATGTTCTTGTCTCGCAGGAGCGGGTCCGAAGCAATCCATCCACGGAGCTTGTTGGCCAGCTGCCGGGCCTGCTCGACGGTCGTCTCCGGCATGAGGATGACGAATTCATCACCGCCGTAGCGTGCGACGACGTCGGAACGGCGGCAGTTCTGTTCCAGAATGTGGCCGACGCGCTGCAAGACCACGTCGCCTTCGAGGTGGCCGTAGAAATCGTTGACGAACTTGAAATGATCGAGATCCATCAGCACGAGCGCCAGCGGACGATTCGCGCGCGTCGATCGTTTCCACTCCGAAGAGAGCGCTTCCATTAGGAAGCGGTGCGTCTTGACCCCGGTGAGGCCGTCGGTGATCGCCTGTTCCTGCGCCTTCTGGAACGTCAGCGCATTGTGCAATGCCCCGGCAAACAGATCTGCGAGAGTCCGGAGGAGCTGTATATCCTGCTCCGGGAAATCGCAGGGCTCGGAGGATTCAACGTAGAGCACACCGAGGAATTGCTCGCCATAGGTCACGGGCAGCGCGACTCCGGCGGCTGATCCGGCGAGGAGCAATCGCGGCGTCGACGCCGAAGCTTCGCGCACGACGCCCATCTGACCGCTGCGCGCCACCTGGCCGAGCAGGCCTTCGCCCAGCATGATCCGGCGGCCGACGGCTTCGCGCCGCGCGCCCGCTTCCGCCTCGACGACGAGTTCCTTCGTGGAATAATCCAGAACAGCGATTCCGATGTGGTCGTATCCGAGATGCTTTTCCATCTCGGCGGTGATCTTCGAAAGCATTTCGCCGGGATCGAGCGTCGTGATTGCGTGACTCGATACGTTGTTGATCATCGCGAGCTGGCGCGCCTTCTTCTGCTCCTCCGCAAACAGCCGCGCATTTTCCATCGCGATGCTGGCCTCGCTGGCCAGCACGCGGAGAAACTCGACGTGCCCCTCATCGAATGCGCGCTCCTTCGCGCTATGAACCGCCATCACACCCACGGGACGGTCATACAAAATCAAGGGCACGGCACAGATCGAGCCGAGCGGGCGCAGCGGCTCGAATCCAAGATGCCTGGCTGCTTCGTCGTAGCGCTCGCGAACGAGGAGGGGCTGCGCCGAGCGAACAACGTACTCGACCATGTGATTGCCCGCGGCGCGGGCACGTTTCGGAATGCGTTCGCCCTCGGTGACTTCGATTTCAAACCGAACCTCGCCTGATTTCGGGTGGTAGAAAGCGATGAAGAAGCTGGCCACGTCGATCCCGCGGCGCATTTCCGAATAGATGCGCTCGAACAGGGTGTCGAGGTCGAGGGTTGAGCTCAGGGCGCGGCCGATCTCGTTTAGGACGTGCAGCTCCTCGGTGCGGCGAGAAGTCTGCTGAATCAAGTAGCTGTTCTCGACCGCCATGCCGATCTGCTGGCCCAGAGCCAATAACAGCCTTCGCTCGGCTGGAGTAAAGCTCCGGTTGTCCGGCGTCCCGAGCAACAAGACGCCGGATACGCGCTCCTTGGCCTGGAGGCTGATGCCCACCACCGTCCGCAGACCTTGAGAGAGAAGAAGCTCCCGCACATCGCGGAACGACTCCTCTTTTTCGAGAGCTTCCCAACTCGCCTGACGAGCGAGATCGCGAAACACCACGAGCCCCCCGAGCCGCGCTACCAGGTTGATGCAGTATTCGTCGAGATGCGACTCCTGCATCGCGGCGCAAAAGGAGTCGCCCAAGCCCGCAACGATCAGCGATGCTGGTCCATTGGCGTCGGCGTGCGGCAGGCACAACGCTCCGGCGGGAATGCGGACGACGTTAAGGACGCGGTCAAGAGCCTGTGCCAAGTTCTGTTGGATTTCTCCGCCAGCAAATCCCGATGTGACGAGATTCAAGTTCGAGAGCGCCAGCATGTTCCGCTCGACGCGGCGCCGCTCTTCTTCATAGACGGACATCACCATCAGCACGCACACGAACAGCTCCGGCAGCAGGATCACGGGAACCAGGTCAGCCCCTTGCAGAAAACTGATGCGGGGTTGAAATACGACCAAGAGCGACAATAGGCCCCAACCGAAGAAGGTTACACCGAGCAGCAGGTCGGCGCGCGCCTCTTGCTTGTGACCTTCCTGCCAGAACGTCCAGCCAACTGCGAAAAAGATGAGCCCGACACCGAGGCCGACCGTTTTGTCGGTGAACCCGCAGACGTGAAGCCCAGACCAGACCGCTAGCACGGCTGCGGCGATCGTCACAATCTTGATGGGGATGGCCAAGCGGACGTACAAGCGCGCCGCACAGAAGAAGGCAAGCGTCGAGAGGGCAATCAACCATTCATCCAGTGTCCGATAGGACAGCCGAAGCGGGCCCTCCGGAATCCAGGGCACGCCGTTACGAATGACGAAAGACAGGCACATCAGCAGCCAGGCGATCGACCAGGCGAGCAGATACGACTGGCGCTTGCGCCGGTACAACGAATAGAAGAATGCTGCCAGCAAAAAGGTGCTGACCTGCAGCGTAATGACGGCAGCAGAATGGTTTACCAAACTCAGGACTCCCTACCCATGTAAACAGGTATTTCGCCAGAGAATAGCAGAAAACCGGCTGTTGCCCTCGGAGTGTCCATCCGAAGTTTCTTGGAGGTCAACCTCCAGCGGGATGCAGAGGAAAGACTCCGAGAAGGGAACAAACAAATGATGAAACGCGGGCTATCCCAAGTCAACAGTACCCGGGTACCAAATCCTGCCGGTTCATCGACTTGCGCGCTCAAGGCTCGATTTTGATTGCTCGTTCCGCTAAGATGATTTGCTTCGAAAACGAAGAGAAATTCAGTGGCGCCACCGGAAAAACCGCGGGTTCGGTTTGCACCTTCGCCGACAGGATACTTGCACGTTGGCGGCGCTCGAACAGCCCTTTTTAACTGGCTTTTCGCGCGCCACGAAGGTGGCACGCTCCTGCTGCGAATCGAGGACACCGACGTCGAACGAAACCGCCCCGAACTGATCGAGGGAATCCTCGAGGGATTGAAGTGGCTCGGGATCGAGTGGGATGAAGGGCCCTTTTTCCAGTCGCAACGCCTGCCTCTGTACCGCGCGGCGGCCGAGCGGCTGCTATCGAACGGCGCCGCGTTCGCCTGCTATTGCAAGGCAACCGCGTATGCCGGGGGAGATGCCGCAGAGGAACAGGAAGGCGAGGGTGACGACGAGGGGCCGAAGGTCTCCAAGGGGATACCCTGCTCCTGCCGCGATCTCACCGACGCCGAGCGAGCCGCCCGAGAGCGCGATGGGATTCCGCGGGCCATCCGGTTTCGCATGCCTCGCACGGGCGTCACGCGTTTCGACGACGCCGTCTTTGGGCCGCGCGAACTGCAAAACAAAGAGATGGAAGATTTCGTCCTGCTGCGCTCCAACGGCCTTCCCACATATCAGTTGAGCGTGGTCGTAGACGATATCGATATGCGCATCACGCACATCATCCGCGGCGCCGACCACCTTTCGAATACTCCCAAACAGGCGCTGCTTTACCAGGCTCTCGGGGCGACGCCGCCGGTCTTCGCGCACGTGCCGCTGATCCTTGGCCCGGACCGCAAGCGGCTTTCAAAGCGCCATGGCGCGACGAATGTCGGTTCGTATGCAGAGGAAGGATTTCTACCAGAGGCCTTCCGAAATTTTCTCGCGCTGCTCGGGTGGTCGCCGGGAGATGATACGGAATTCATCCGCACCACTGAATTGGTCGAACGATTTTCGCTGGCGGGTGTGAGCCGCACGAACGCAATTTTCGATCGCGCCAAGCTCGAATGGTTCAATACACAGTACCTGCAAAAGCCGCCGGTGGAAGATCTGCTTCCCTACGTCGAGGCTGAGCTGAAGCGCGCGCGGCTGTGGGAAGGATCGCAGGCGAGCCGGGATCGCGCGTGGTTCGCCCATGCCGTGGATCTGATCCGTCCGCGCACGCGGCTGATCGGCGATTTCACCGTGTGGGCCCGCGCCTTCTTCACAGACGATTTCGGCTACGACGCCGAAGCGCGCGAAAAATTCTGGAAGGATGAACGCTTGCCGGCGATGCTCCAAAAACTGGCTGACGCACTCACCGCTCTGCCGGACTGGAGTCACGACGCGTGCGACGCGGCCTCGCGCGCGGTGGCGGCTGCCGAAGGCGTGAAGGCCGGCTTGCTCATCAACGCCACGCGCGTGGCGATTGTAGGCCGGGCCGTGGCTCCGCCGCTTTTCGATACGATGGTCGTGCTCGGCAAAGAGCGCGTCGTCGAACGGCTTCGGAAGGCGATCCCTGAGGTCGGCGCCCGCTAGGAAACGCAGGCTCTCTATTTCGCGGTGGAAGCTGAGAAGATTTCCGGGTGCAAGGCTTTCGCTTTGGCGTCCGCCGCAGCAACCTTGATTTCGGCGTTCACAGGGACTTTGACAGGGGGCAGGCACGCCGAGTTGTTGCACGCCTGATAGCGCAGCGTAATCGGAATGCTCGCGTTGCCGAGTGCCGCCGCCTCCTCCGCCGTTACGCGAAGGCGCAGCGTCACGCTGCCGGTGTAGACGTTGAGCGGCTTATCGGGCGAAAAGGGGAACTTCAGATTCTTGCCCGGCGGATACATCGTGTCGGCCAGGGTGAAGCCCGCCGGAAGCTGCGGCGTCAGCGTGGTGGGAATCAGGTACGAATCAAGTGGCTTGTGCGAGTTCATGTGGTAGCCGCTGGCAATGTCCACCACGACGGCAACCTGGAACTCCTTGCCGCGCGGCACAGGGTCGAGCGATGTGTACACCTTGGTCTTCACAATGGATGCGGCGCTTTGGGGCATCGGGGTCTCTTGCGCTGGAACTGCGAACCGAGCGCTGATGCCGCCAATCATCGAAAGCGCGCACAGAACGGCAACGATTCGAAGCTGCTTTCTCATAGTTGGCTCTCGACGTCCTTCGTAACTTGAGCTTCGTTCACCACGCCAATATATTTCTTCACGATCTTGCCGTCGCGGGAAATCAGATAGCTCGTGGGCATGCCGAGCAGGCCGCCGAACTTGTCCGTGATCGCGTCACTGCCCAGCACAATCGGGTAGTCCATCAATCGCTGCTGGCCGCCGACGTTGAACTGGGTCGTATGGATGAACGGATCGACTGCCTTCACCCCATCCTCGTCCATCGATGCGCCCAACATCGTGAAGCCCTTGCCGCTGTACTTGTCCTGCAACCCAATCAGCACGGGAATTTCGCTGCGGCACGGCTCGCACCAGGTAGCCCAGAAGTTAAGCAGAACGACCTTTCCCTTCATGCTCGACAGTGGCACTTCCGCCCCCTGAAGATTCTTGAACGTGACATCCGGTGCAGGCTGCAAGTTCGCAACGGACGGTGCGCTGGGACCTGGCACCGGTGCGCGGTGCATGTACTTGTCGATCCAGACTTCGGGATTCAGGCCCTGTATGTGGCCGGAAATGTATGTAAGGCCGTTTGCGAAAATCAGGCCGCCGATTACGAGCAACAAGACCCCGCTGAAAACCTCGACTGCGTGCATGTGCCTTCGAAACTTCTGATAGAACTTCATGAAACGGCCAATGCCGACCGCCGTGAGCAAGAAAGGGATGGCAAGCCCCGCGGAGTACAGCGTCAACAGCAGGACACCCTCCCTGACGCTTTCTCTCGTCGCGGCGATTGCCAGCACAGTTGTAAGAATTGGGCCGATGCAGGGGGTCCAGCCGAGTGCGAATGCAAAACCCAGAAGGAATCCACTGACGATTCCCGGTTGATTTCCGCCGACGTTGCGCATGTGGACGTCACGGTTCAGCCATCGGGTGAGCGAAGGTCCGAACAGGAAAATCAGAGCCGCCGCGAAGAAGTGTACCGGCTTGAAAAACCCGTGATAGCTGGTTCGAAACATGAGCACAAGTCCGATTGCTACCAGCGCGAATCCAACGATGAGGCCAACCCGGACTGTGATCTTCATCAACCAGCCGATGAGGTGCAGTCCAAAGAGAATGATCAGTGCGCCGGCGATGGGCGCGAGCAGACTGCGATTCTTTAGCAGGAATTGGCCCACCGCGCTCGCGGTAGCGCCCATGGTGATAAACACCGACGAGAAGCCGACGACGAATGCCAAAGCCGAGCTCAGAAGCTTGCCCGTCGAGCCCTCTCCTTCCTTGAGCTGCTCAACTCCGACGCCCGAAAGCATCGACACATATCCAGGCACGAGCGGCAAGACGCACGGCGATAAGAACGAGATCAATCCCGCAACAAACACCAACAATGCAAACGCTGCCATCTGATTCCTCTCACTCCCTCAGCTAAGGCGGGGTCCCGGTCTTCCACCCGGGCTCCAGACAAAATTAAATTTGACCACAAGCGTTAGACGCATGCCACCGCTTTTTGGTTCTGCCGAGGCGATTGCCGTTGCGGCGGGAAATCCTATCAGGTGACTTCGAAATCCGCCAGCGCCATAGATGCTCGCGGCAACACCGCGCCCGTAAGTCGATGAAAATTCGGTCATGCGGCGCACCGTCCATATGGCAGCGCAAATGCCATTCCTGGAGTGCGGGCCCGCCCGCTGGAACCGCACACGGCAGGACGATCTGCCGCTTGCGGTGGCGGGCTCGTAGAAATTTCTTGCGGGGAGGCGAGCATGACGCCCAATCAGGTGACCGCTGCACGCGTGCTCGCGGCTTTCGCGGCCGTGGGGCTGTTTGACCTTGGCGCGCATGCGCTGTCGGCCGACCTCACAGCCGTTCTGCTAACCGTCGTCGCCATTGCGCTCGACGGCGTGGACGGCTACCTCGCCCGCACGCGGGGTCTGGCGACGCCCGTTGGCGCGCAGCTCGACATTTTGGGCGACCGCATGGTTGAAAACTTGTTCTTCACTTGCTTCGCCGTGAGCGGCCTGATTTCGCTGTGGGTCCCGGTGCTGTTTTTTGCTCGCGGCGCGCTGACCGACTTTCTCCGCGGGCTCGCTGCGCGCTCGGGGCGAAGCGGTTTCGGACGAAACTCGATGCTCGAAACGTGGTGGGGACGAAATCTTGTGGCTTCCCGCACGAGCCGCGCCGTGTACGCTGCGCTCAAGTGCGTTTGCTTCTGCTGCCTCGGACTCACGCTGTCGCTGCATCACGCGGCATCGGCGCAAGCGACCGGCTGGGTCGGTGAGTCCGCCGCGCGGGAGCTGCTCATCCTGGCTCAGGCGCTCACCGGCCTCACCGTGACTTTCTGTCTGTTGCGCGCGATCCCCATCCTGTGGGAGGGTCGCCGGTATTGGACAGCGGCGGAAAGAGCTCCCCAGACGGTCCGCGCCGCGGCGGCGATCCGATGACGGCGCCGGAAAAAATCGGCGCCTTCTTCGACTTAGACGGCACTCTGCTCGCGCCGCCGTCGCTCGAGTGGCGATTCATCGGCTACTTGCTGGCGTATGACGAACTCGGGACGCAGGATGTGCTCCGCTGGCTCGGCCATTTCGCGACGAGCATCGTGCCTGACCCGCGTGGCGCGACGCTGGGCAACAAGCACTATCTCGCCGGCCTGCGGCAATCGCTCGCATCCGACTGGGAAAGATCGATTCCGGCTGGCGGGCCGCACTTCTATCCGGCAGCAATCGAGCGCATGGTGTGGCACTGGGCGCAAGGACATCGCATCGTTCTCGTCAGCGGAACACTGGACTTTCTGGCCCAGGCCATCGCGCGGCGCCTGCCCGGAGCAGTCGAAACTTGCGCAACGCAGCTTGAGGCGAGCAGCGGCCGTTGGACCGGACGCCTCGCCGGCGAGCACATGAGCGGTGAAGCGAAGGCGCGCGCCGTACGCAGTCTAGCCGCGCGCTTCGGACTCTCGCTCTGGGACAGCTACGCCTACGGCAATTCCACGAGCGATCTGCCGATGCTTGATGCGGTCGGCCGGCGCGTGGCCGTGAATCCACCGGCACGCCTCGCTCGTATCGCGCGCAGTGAAGGCTGGCCGGCTTGCAACTGGACTGAATCCGCCCGCGCGGCTCGCGGCTCGCAGCGGCTGACTGCGAGGGAAGCTCGATGAACCTGCAAGACGACGTGCAGCCGACCGAATTACCGAACGAGCGAACCGTCATGTGGACCGGCATCAGCGAAGCCGTGCCGCGTCCCGCATCGCGTTGGCTCGGCGACACACTCGCGGCTTGCGGCGCTTTCGAATGGGTGACGTTTGCTTACCTCGCGTGGCTGTGCACGATCATCGCGATGTTTCACCGAAACGTCGCTCATGCGCCGCGCACTTTCGCCGTGCATCTCGCGATTGCCGTGGTCCTCGTTGCGCTAGTGCGATCTGCTGCGCGGTCACAGAGCGTTATCGTGCAATTCGCCCGGCACTGGTACCCGCTGCCGCTTTACATTTTCTTCTTCGAGGAGTTGGGCGGGCTCGTGCACGCGATCTTTCCCGGATGGTCGGATCGCTGGCTTATCGCGTTCGATTACAACTTTGCGGGCGTCCATCCGTCGGTCTGGCTCGCTCGCTTCGCGTCTCCCGCGCTCAACGATTTCATGCAGTTTGCCTACATGACGTACTTTCTGTACCTCGTTGTACTGCCGTTGGTCTTGTACATGCGGAAGGAGCGGCTCGCGTTCTGGACTGTGATGGCTGCGACGGCCGTGGCGCACTATTCGGTGTACGTCATCTCGGTTTTCGTACCCGTGGAGAGTCCCTACTATTCGCTTGCAGCGCTCAACGCGCAGCCGTTACCCGGCGGCTATTGCACGGCCCTGGTTGACCTGATCGAACGTTTTGGGAGGGTTCACGGTGCGGCGTTTCCGTCGGCGCACGTGGCGGGCTCGATGGTGGCGATTCTGGCGTCGTGGCGTTACCGGCGCTGGCTGTTTTGGATTTGCCTGCCCTTCTTTGTCAGCATGTGCGTCGCCACGGTCTACGGCCGATATCACTACGTTGCGGACGTTCTCGCAGGCATCGCGGTCGGCGTCTGGGGTTTCGTTGCCGGCGAGTGGCTGCTGCGGCAAGAGGGCTCGCTGCCGGAAACGGCAGCGAGTGAATGACCGGCGCGTGCGTCAGGCCAACTCGGGATGGCTGTTGTGCCAGTCGGTGGCTTCCTCGTATGCGAGGGCGATGGCAAGCAGCCGTGCCTCGCCCCAGCGCCGCCCGATAATTTGAAGCCCGATGGGCAAGCCGTCGCTGGCAAATCCGCACGGGATCGAGAGCGCGGGCAGGCCGGTGAGATTTGACGGCCGCGTCATACGCAGCAGCTCGGCTCGCACGCTCGTCTCTCTTTCTCCGGCAACGCGCACGTGACTCTCGCCAATCCGGGGCGCGAGAATGGGAGAAGTCGGCGCGAGGATTGCATCCACCTTCTTCAGCGCCGCGTCGAAATCTGCTTGCACGCGTTGCCGGCTCTCGATCGCGCGCAAATAATCCACGGCGCGCACGTTGTGGCCCCAGTCGAGGTGCCCTCTCACGTCGTCGCCATAATCCTCGGCGCGCGCCGGATAGTAGCCCTGAGATTCGTGGTAGTAGCTCGCCTCGGCCACGACAAGATTTGTGGCGCTATCCACCGAGTCCGCCAGATGGGGCAGCGGCACCTCTTCGATCTTCGCTCCGAGGGCCTGGAATCTCTTCGCGGCTTTTTCGATGGCGCTGCGAATTTCCGGATTGATGCGCTCGAAAAAAAAGTCTGTGGGCCAGCCGAGACGGAAGCGCCGCGGCCGGTTCTTGCGCAGCATGCGATGGTTCGGACGCGCCTCTCCGGGCGGACACTTTCCGGCAATCGCTTCCAGCATGATGCACGCGTCCGCCACGCTGCGCGCGAGCGGACCGACGTGATCGAAGCTGACGCCGAGCGGCACGACGCCTTCCGTGCTCACAAGGCCGTACGTCGGCTTCAATCCCACGATTCCGCAAAGCGCAGCCGGAATCCGAATCGAGCCGCCCGTATCGGTGCCGAGGGAAGCGAAACCCATACCCGTCGCGACCGCGACTGCTGAGCCTCCGCTCGACCCTCCCGAAATCCGCTCCGGCGCCCTCGGATTGCGCGAGCTGCCGTAATGCGGATTCTCGCCGGTGATGCCGTAAGCGAATTCGTGCATGTTCGTCTTGCCGAGGAGGATCGCTCCGGCCTCCGCCAAACGCGCCGCCGCATCGCTATCTCGATCCGGCACGAAGTCCGCGAGAATCGTCGATCCCGCCGTCGTGCGCACCCCTCGCGTCCAGAAATTGTCTTTGAGCGAGATCGGAATTCCGTGGAGGGGGCCGCGCGCGCGCCCGGCCCGAATCTCCCGCTCGGCGCGCTGGGCTTCTCGGCGCGCTTGCTCACCAAGCACGGTAAGAAACACGTGCAGGCGCGAATTCCACCGTTCGATCCGCGCGAGAGCGGCGTCTACAAGCTCGACCGGCGAGATTTCCCTGCGCCGCAGCAGGCGCGCAGCCTGCTCGATCGAGAGAAACGCCAGCTCGGATTCGCTGCGTGCGGCCATCTGCGCCCTAGAAGATCTTCTCCTGCTTGCGCATGTTTCCCACCGATCCGAGATTCGCGATGCGAAACACGACGCTGTACTGGTTCTCATTCCGGATCGTGCCGAATGAGAACCGTCGGAACTCGAATCCGATGCCGCAGCAGGACCCGTTGTACGACACCTCGGCGATCTGGTTTTGAAACACCTGCTGGGTGAAATCGTAGGTCGTGCCGGCTATCACGTTCCAGCCGCGCCGGCTCGGGTCCCCGTACCCAAGCAGAGTCCGCACTTGATTCGACCGCTGCTCGAAATTCGGCGGGGGCGTTACGGGATTGAGCGGCAGGTTCAGAACGGAAAAATGCGAGAGCGTGAGGAAGGCTTCCTTGTACGGCCTCAGTTTGAGCAGTTCGCCGATCGCCGTCAGCCGGTTGCGCGTGGGATCGTAATTGATGATGAACTGCGTGTCGAATCGCTTGCCGGGCTCGATCTTCAGATCGCTGATAATCGGCGAAAAGTGGCGCGGGACGTCGGCAAACGCGAAGGGCGTGAACCCATCCGTTGTCTGGAACACGTTCGGCTGGCCTGGTACCAGCGCGCCGCCGAACGTCGGATCGAAAAAGTACTTCTCCGCCAGACGCCAGGTGATGAACTCCTCTGCGCCATCGTCGCCGGTTCGCCGGAACAGCCGCTGCGTGATTCCATACTCGAGCTCGTTCGTATCGGTCAGGGTATCGTCCTGATCGAAGCGCAGGAATCGGCCGAAATCGTTTACGCCGTTCACGTCGCGGTAGGTGACGTACGGCTCAATCACGTGCTTCCATTTTGTGTCGCCGCTCTCCCAGATCTTTTCCACCACGGGCAGCCGGACGTCAATCGAGAGCTCCTCGGTGTCGCGAAACAATCCCTGCGCGAAAAACGCGCCGTTCCGCAGTTGCGCCCCGTAATATGTGGAACGAAACGTGAAGCTCGACGTGATATTGAGCCACGGGCCGAAGTGCAGCGGGATCGTCACGCTGGGCGCGAGTTCGCTGCGCTCCACGAACGACGGTGTGTGAAAGGGCGTCACATCTTCGCTTCGGCTCTCGGCGCCGGTAAACGCACCAAATGAAAAGTAGACTGGCAGCTTTTGGAAAAATGCCTGATCGACCGAGCTGATTCGCAATTCGGGAGCGGTCCGCAGCGCGATCGAAGTCTCGGGCGTGGCGCTCAAATAGTTCCGGTAGCTCAGCGCAGCGAGGCCCAGGCTGAATCCGTCGAAGTTCTTCTGCAGGCACGCCGTGTTGCGCACTTCCGAATCGACTGCTTCTTTGAGGGTCTCCGACCAGGCCAGGCGATAGGTCAGCGATGTGAGTTGATCGAGGTCGGCGACCGCGCGCCAGCCATCGGGCAGTTCCGACGTGAAGCGCATTTTGGCCTCGTGCCCGCCCTGTTTGAGGGGAGGCTCACCTTCCTGAGGGAGGCCGCGATCGATTACGCCGGAATATGTAGCGTCGAGCTGCGTGTTCTCCCAGGGACGCATGCGGAACTGCCCTTTTTGCCCCCAGCCTCGGCTGCTGTAGAGCGCACCGCCGAGTGTGAGGTCCAGCCAATCCAACGGGGCCCAATAGACCGATTCGCCCAGTACGAAACCCTTCTGCGTGGTATCACCGACGTCGGGGATCATGAATCCGGAATCGCGCCGCTGCTCCGCGGGGAGCGTCGCGTACGGCAGGTAGACGACCGGAATCGATCGAAGCCGAAAGTACCCGTTCTCGATCCGCACCGACTTCTTCAGTCGCACCGTCGCTTTTGGCGCATAAAACTTCCAGGTGGGACGGCTGGGATCGCAGACGGTGACCCACGCCTTGCGGATGCGGTAGGTGTTCTCGTCCAGCCGGTCCGCTTCCTCCGCATCGAAATAGAGGGGATTGGGGCTGATCAGCAACGTTGGTATCGGGCGCCGCTGCAACGCGAACGTGCCCCGCACGTGGTGGAACGTGCCGCGTCCCGTCCGCACTTCGTACCGCGCATCCTCTGCTTCCACGTGCTGCGTCAGGTAGTCCAGTTGAACGTGGCCGCGCGCGTTGATGATCTGGTTCTCACTGTCGTATTCGACGTGGTCTGCTCGAAGCCGCGCATTCTGGTAATGCACGTCCACGTGGCCATCAGCGTAGTACGTCTTCCCGACGGCCCGCTGCTGGTCCGCTTCGAGGGTGGCTTCGCCTCCGCCCGTGAATCCGGCCTGCGGCGTTTTCGGCGCTGTGGTCTTCTGCTGGGCCTGGCCCAGAACGGCGGGCGCGAGCGAGGAGAGCAAGGGAAGCAGCACCGCGCAAAGAGCGAGTCTGCGGACGGATTGCGAGAGGATGGCGTTCGGCATCGCCGGGAAAAGCCCAAAAAAAGAAAACTGAGCCTAACACGCGCTCCCTGGTCCCGCAATGCAGCGCGTGAGCAGCAATGGTTGGATGCCGGTTGCTTCGACGGGTCTGCTAGGCTGCGTGATTGGAAACCGCCGATCCTGTGAATCGGGAGCCGGAGGCAAGCCAACGAAAGACCAGTGTAGCTAGGAATCCGCTGACTAGTTGAGCAGCAATAAATCCCGGACTATCTGCGGGCCGAATTCCAGAAAAGGTATTGCTCAGCGATCTTGCGATCGTCACGGCCGGATTGGCAAATGATGTGGAAGCCGTGAACCAGTATGCGGCAGCGATGTAGCCTCCGACTGCGAACGCGGTCACGTTAGAACGCAGCCGGGAACAGCACAAAATGACCAGGATCAAGCCAAACGTCGCAATAAACTCGCTGAAAATTTGCGCCGCTCCGCTTCGGACATGGTGCGACAGCGAAATGATCGGTAGTCCGAACATGAGATGTGCGGCGCATGTCCCGCTGATTCCGCCAAACACCTGGCAAGCAATATATGCCGGAGTCTCCCTCCATGGCATCGCGCCCAGCCACGCATCCGACAAAGTAACCACCGGGTTGAAATGCGCACTGGAGATTGGCCCGAGCGCTAGGATCAGAGCGGCAAGAGCCGCGCCGGTCGCAATCGTATTGGTAAGCAGCGCCAGCGCCGCGTTCCCGCCGGAAAGCCGCTCGCCCATGATTCCCGATCCGACGACGGCGGCCACGAGAAACGCCGTGCCGATCCACTCCGCCGCGAGCCGCTGAGCCAAGGGAATTTTCATTGTTGCCCGATGCGGTTGATTTCCTTCTGGATGGCAAGCTTGTCGAGACTCGCCAGCGGCAAGCAGAGGAAGAGACTAATCCGCCGATCGAGCATCACGAACGCTTCGCGGTACGCTCGCGCGATCTGCTCGGGAGTTCCGGAGACGGCGGCCGGATCGGGCACGCCCCAATGAGCCGTCATCGGCTGGCCCGGCCAGATCGGGCACACCTCGCGCGCGGCGTTGTCGCAGACGGTGAAAACGAAATTCATCTGCGGCGCGCCGGGCTTCGCGAATTCATCCCAGCTCTTGCTGCGCAAACCCGCGGTTGGCAGATGCGCCAATTCCAGTTGACGTAGCGCCTCGGCCCGCACGATTCCTGCGGGATGGCTTCCGGCGCTGTACGCAGTAAAAGTAGGCCTGCCCTTATGGTCCAGGATGGCCTCGGCCATGATCGAGCGCGCCGAATTGCCGGTGCAGAAGAAGAGGACGTTGTATCGGCCTGCTGTCGCCATAGCGATCACACTTCCTAAGCGGGCTTTCTCGCGCGCACGAAGGCGCTGGCAAACTTGCCGTCCACCTGAGGCGCAACGGCATCTACGTCGATTCCCTGAGCCGTGAGAAATTGGCGCGCGTCCTCCACGGTGTACACCCGCATCGGCTCGATCTCGATTTCCGCGAACCCTGCCGCGGCAAGCTTCGCGCGGTAGTCGGATTCATCTAGGGCGCCCGCGATGCAGCCGACCCACAGTTCGACGCTCTTGCGGATATCAGCGGGCACGGGCCCGCGCACGACCACATCAGACACGGCGAATCGACCTCCCGGCTTGAGGACCCGGAACGCCTCCCGCAGTACGCGAGCTTTATCCGCCGAGAGATTGATCACGCAGTTTGAAATCACGACGTCGACCGACTTCTCGGGCAGGGGAATGTTTTCGATTTCGCCCTTTAGAAACTCGACGTTTTCGATTCCCGCTTTGCGCTGGTTTTCGCGCGCGAGCGCCAGCATTTCGTCCGTCATATCCAAACCGTAGGCCCTCCCGCTGGGAGCCACGCGCCGCGCGGACAGTAGGACGTCGATGCCGCCGCCTGAACCGAGATCGAGGACGATTTCTCCCGGCTGCAGCCTAGCAAGCGCCGTTGGATTGCCGCACCCGAGTGACGCGGTCACAGCATCGGCCGGCAGAGTCGATGTCTCAGTCTCGCTGTAGAGATTCCCCGACACAGGATCGCATTCCCCATAGCTGGCGCCGCAGCAACTTGGCGTTCCGCCGCCCGCGACTCTCCGCGCGGCTTCTCCGTACTTGCTCCTCACAGCCTCCTTGATGTCGGTTTCCGCCATACGCGCCTCCGCAGGAACATATCCGTCTGCCCACATGTATCTGAGCCTATCGCGCGAAATCATATATGTCAATCCGAATATGTTGTATACTTGGATCGTGGCCGCAGCCAAATCCGCTTCCTCGCTCGATCATCTCTTCCGCGCGCTGGCCGATTCGACGCGCCTTCGCCTCCTCAACCTGATCGCGGACCGCGAAATCTGCGTCTGTTATTTCGTGGGGATCTTGCGCGTCAGCCAGCCAAAGATTTCTCGGCATCTGGCGTACCTGCGGCGCGCGGGAATTGTCGCTGCGCGGCGCGAGGGCCGTTGGATGCACTACCGCCTTGTGATTCCGGCCGATCCCGTCGTTGCGGCAATCCTGCGTGCAACGATCGAAAGTCTGAGGACCCGTCCGGAAATGCAGCGCGATCTCGCGCGGCTCGGCTCAGCCTGCTGTGCGCCCGAAAGATTCGAGGCTCTGCGCGGTGCCCCTCCACCCGTCGTCATCGCCGCAGCCAGGACGGTTGCTCCGGCTGCTCTCATTTCGCTCGAGGATGCAGTACCTGATAGGTGACACACGCTGATACGCCGCCGCTCTTCGAGGTCTCGTCACCGTGATATGATTTCCCCGGTTTTGCTGGAACCTCCGCAGCGCAAAACGGACCAGTGATACGCATCTGTTCGAAGTGCGGCGCTCTCCTGCTCGACGACAGCGAAGACTGCTCGTTCTGCAATGCTCCTCCCGATGAGCGGACCCAGGTTCGCGCACCGGCTGTTATAAGCTCGGTCGCCGACGACGCGGATGAGCCGGAATGGCGTCTGGAGGTCTCGCGCCGGCTGGAGCAATACCGCGCGCGCCGCGGCCACTTGCTCGGAGACGACTCCCAGCCGGACCTTCCGTTCCGCGAACCGGGCGCTGCTCTGAATGTGGACGTGGACGACGAAATACCGGAACATCCGCGTTCCCGCCCTGCGTTGCGGCAGCGCCACGCTGAACGCGTCGAAATCCGCGTGCAGTCCGAGCTTGATTTTTCGAGCGCCGTGGATGATCGCGCGCGTCCGCAGACTGCGCTTGTCCCGGTCGCCGCCCTCGGGCAGCGCCGTTGGGCGGCAGCGATTGACCTCTTGTTTCTTGGCCTGACCTGTGCGGGATTTCTGGGGTTGTTCCGCTCTCTTGGCGGGCAGATCACGCTCGACAAGACAACGGCAGTCATCTACTTGGTCATCGGCTATCTCTTCTACGCGCTCTATTTCTCGATCTTCATCACGTTGGCAGGCGCTACCCCCGGCATGCAGCTCCGCGGGCTTTCAATTGTCCGGCTCGATGGCAGCCTTCCCGAAACGCGGCAGCTCTTGTGGCGGAGCTTCGGATATCTTTTGTCGGGCGCCACTCTGACTCTGGGCTTCCTCTGGGCCTTGTGGGATGAGGACCGGTTTACCTGGCAAGACCGCATCTCGCAGACCTACATCACTGCCGCCGCGCCTCTCTTGGACGCGAATTCGTTTGAGGCCCCGCCGCAGCAGACGTTCGCCCACAAGTAGCCCCCGACACTGCGGCAACGGCACCTCGCAAATCCGGCTGAGTCGCACGGGCCGGTGCTATAATTGTGCGTCTTGTCGCGCGAGTGCCGGGTAGGGCGCTGCGCGGCCGGGTTTCAACGGGGCGGAAGGATACGCAATGAGCTCTCTGACCAGAAAGATCGTGATCGTGCTGTCGGCGGCCGTTTTCGGCTTCGTCGCCGTCGGCTACGTCCGCGGCCGCTCCTCGGACGAAAAGGCGTTCCGCGCCCTCACCGTCTATAGCGAAGTGCTCGAGCACATTCAGCGCGAATATGTGGATGAGCCGAACATGCATCAGGTGACCAACGGCGCGCTCCACGGTCTGCTCGATTCCCTCGATCCCCAGTCGAGCTACCTCAGCCCGCTCGAGTATTCCGACTACAAACAAAAGGGCGCGAACACCGCCAAGGCTGGCGCTGGGCTCGCACTAACCAAGCGCTTTGGCTACATCAGCGTGATCTCCACGCTGCCGGATAGCCCGGCCGAAAAAGCCGGCCTGCACATCGGAGACGTCCTGGAGAAGATCGCTGGGTTTACGACCGGCCAAATGGCGATCGAGCAGGCGCAGCTCTTGTTGAGCGGCGATCCGGGCGCCGTTGTGAAGCTTTCCGTGATCCGCCGCGGTAAGGCCGAGCCGCAGGAAATGGAACTGACGCTCGCGAAGCTGGCGCCGCTGAAATTGGTGGAGGACAGGCTCGAGGGCGACATTGCCTACGTTCATGTTTCCGAATTCGAGCCGGGCGCGACGAAGCAGATTCGCGATGAGATCAATCAGCTCGATCGTCAGGGTGCGCACAAGTTGATCCTCGACTTGCGCGATTGCGCTCTGGGCGACGACCAGGAAGGAATTGCCACCGCGCAGCTTTTCCTTTCGTCCGGCACGATTACGACGCTGAAAGGGCAGACAATCTCGCCGGTCGTTTCGTCGGCCGAACCCGCGAAGGTCGTATGGACTGAGCCGGTCACGATCCTGATCGGCAACGGCACAGCCGGACCGGCGGAAATTGTCGCCAGCGCGATCGCCGATAATCACCGAGGCGAGACCGTCGGCGAACGCACCTACGGCACTGCCTCGTTCCAGAAGCTGATCGAACTCGAGGACGGTTCCGCCCTATTCCTAACGCTCGCGAATTACTACACACCGGGCGGCAAGGAGATCCCCATCGAGGGCGTCACGCCGACTCGCGAAGTGCACACCGTACCGGAGGACATCGCGGCCGTGACCGACACGAACCCGCCGGCTCCCTCCAGCTCGGTCACGGACCCCGTCGTGAAAAAGGCCGTCGAAATTCTGGAGGCCGCGGGCGCTGCGAAGAAAGCTGCCTAGCGCAGGGTTCCTTTCGCCCGGCATCGGCCGGCTGTTTTTTGCGAGCGTCGTCGCAGCCGTTTGCTTCTTCGCCGGCTGCGGCAAGAAGTCTCCCAGCAAATCCGAAATTCGCGCCGTCACTGCGGAGGTGGTAAGCGCCGCTCAGCAAGCGACGGGCCGCAAGTCCGAGATCGCGATTCGGCCTGAGATTCGGCAGTCCTCGAACGGTGAAAAGAGTCGCCTCGCCGCCGACGACATCTACATATCTCTCCGCGATCCGTCGGAGGCCGGCGCCATCAGACAGGCGTTGGTCGGCGTCGCCGAGCGCCACGATCTCTCTTTTGTCGAGACGTCCAGTGCGGGAGTGACTCGTTTCGATTTCCTCTCAAACGGCACGCGAACGCACACCGTCCACCTCATCACGCCGCTGCCCGTCCGCTCGCATCCGGCCGCGCCGCACCCACAGGGAGCCGCCGAGCTGGCCATCATTGTGGACGATCTCGGCCACGATCGTGCAAGCGCGGACTCTCTACTCGCTCTGCCCTTTCCGATCACCGTTTCCGTGCTGCCGCAGCTGGCGTTTTCGTCCGAGGTCGCCGAGGAGGCGTACCGCCGCGGCGATCAAGTGATGCTGCATTTGCCGATGGAATCGCTGTCCGAGGGCGCGCCGTCGGAAGGCGCAATGCCCGAGCCGATTGAGTTGCGCGTAGGAATGGATCGAAGCCGGGTCGCGTCGGTCGTGGACGCCATGCTCGAAACCGTGCCGCACGCGGCCGGCGTCAACAATCACCAGGGCTCGCGCGCCACCGCCGACCCGGCGCTGATGCAGGCTCTGATGCCGGTGCTGCGCGAGCGCAACCTTTTTTTCATCGACAGCCGCACCACGGCAGCGACCGTAGCGTACGACAGCGCTGAGAATGCAGGTGTCCGCGCGGCCTCGCGCAAGGTCTTCCTCGACGATACACAAACGCGTGAAGCGATCCTCGCGCAACTCGACCTGGCGGCGCGCGACGCCCTGCGCGACGGCTCCGCCATCGCCATCGGCCATCCTCATCCGGCTACTATCGCCGCCCTCGCCGACTGCGTTCCCAGCCTCGAAGGACGCGGCATCCGCCTCGTCTTCGCCTCCGACCTCGCGCACTAGGGCCGCAGCCAGGCCGAAGCGATTGACACTTTTTCGCCTGTCAATCCGTACAGGCGCGCGGACTGGAACGAAATCTGGTCCCACGTCCTATTTCTCTCCGCAAGCTGCAAGGTTAGGGTTCTCTCATCGTCCTGCTATTCACCGGTGCCGGCGGGACGAGGAAGGAGCCTATGTCCCACTGGATCGGAACCACCTCCCCGGCGGATGCCGGTATGAACGACTTCAAAGAATGTCTCAAGCAACTCCGCGACGGGAATCCCAGCGAGGCCCTGCTGGCTGCCCGGCGCGCTCTGGGGGTCTCCCCCAAGAATCCTTTCTACCTTTCCTATACGGGCTTGCTGGCTGCGATCGCTGAAAAGCGCTTTGGCGATGGAGAATCGCTCTGCCAGGAAGCGCTCGGGATGCGTCACAACCACGCCCAGCTGTATCTGAATCTTGCGGAGGTTTATCAGCAGAGCGGCCGAACGCCCGAAGCCATCGCGGTCCTCGAAAAGGGACTGGTATCCGCTGGCCGCGACTTCCGGATTCGCCGGGCGCTGCAGAAGATCGGCACGCGCCGGGAGCCGGTGGTTTCGTTCTTGCACCGCAGCCATCCGGTGAACCGGACGCTCGGCAAGTTGCGCCACCGCCTGGCGGGACCGTCGAGAGCGGCCTAAGCCGCGAGGCGCTGTAACAGAGTTTCCCCGTGCAACACTCCGGGGCGGGCTACCCGCGAATTCGCGCCGTTGGCACCCAGCGGAGCGAATACAGCCCGCCCCGGATTCCCCCCTTCTCAGCACACCCGCAAAAGTTCAGCTCTGTCCCAGCGGAAGGAAGTACTGCGTGCCTTTGACGGGCTGGCGCAAGCGCCGCAGAAGTTCCTGCAAGTCGTGGTTGCGCTCGACGAAGTCGATGTCCGTGGTGTCCACGACGAGCAAGTCGGAAGCGGAATAGCGGAAGAAGAAGTGCTCGTACGCGTTCGCGACCGCCTCGACGTATTCCGGCGAGATTTGCCTCTCGGACGCGATGCCTTTTTTCGACACGCGCTTGCGCAGGACGTCCGGTTTCGCCTGAAGGTAGATCACCAGATCGGGCGTCGGCATTGACGGCGCAAACAGGTCGAAGTATTTTTCGTAGAGCTTCAGTTCTTCGTTGTCGAGGTTGATGTAGGCGAAAATCTTGTCCTTCTCAAAGAGGAAATCGCTGACGATCGGTGCGGCGTCCTGCTCCGGGCGGGTTTCGGCGAGGCGGCGATGGCGCTCGTAGAGAAAGTACATTTGCGCGCGAAAGGCCGCGCCGGGCTTCTCGTCGTAGAAATCCGCCAGAAACGGGTTGTCCTCGCAGTCGAAGACGCGGCGCGCGTGCATCTGCTCGGCGAGCACCTTGGCGAGCGTCGATTTGCCGACGCGGATCGGCCCCTCGATGACGACATATCGCGGCTGCTTGAACGCAGGCTGGGCTGCAAGACCGGTCATGGCGCGGGATTATAGCAAACGGCAGACATGGCATTACCAACTCCTCGCAATGGCCGCGACGATGCGGGCGAGCGCGTCCACGTCGCGCGTATCGATCACTTCGGCAGGCGAATGCGAATAGCGGAGCGGCCAGCCCAGAGCGATATCGACGGAGCCATAGGGCACGAACGTCGAGCCGTCGTTGCCGCCGCTCGTGACGCCGAGTTGATAGGGAATCTGATTCGCGCGGGCGAGTTGGGCCAGGCGGTTCACGAGCGGACCCGGATCGATATTCGAGTCGTCCACAGCGCGAATGCCAAAACCTTTTCCAAGCTGCACGTCGGCGATGCGCTTCGATTCGAGGGGAGAATCGGAGCTGACGACAGTGTCGACGGCGAAGACGTAATCGGGCGTGCGGCCCTCGGCGGCGAGACGCTTGGCAAGCGCGGCTGCGCCCTCAAGGCCGATTTCTTCGCGTGTGGACCAGACGAACGTAACGTCGCGGTCCTTGAGAGGGCCTCCAAGCGCCCAGACAGCGGAGATCAAGGCGGCGCAGCCGACACGATCATCGAAGCTACGGCCGTTGGCGCGCGTGTCGAGCAGGGAGCGATATTCCTTCGGGATTGTGACCGAATCGCCGACCTTGATGCCGAGTTTGGCGACATCCTCGGGATTGCGAGCGCCGACGTCGACGCGGATGGTTTGCTCCGATTGCGCCGGCCATTTGAAGTTAGGCTCGTCCCAACCGTTCGGCAATTCCATGATTCCCTCGCGGTCGCCCGTGGACGTGTGGACGAGCATCGGATGGCCTTCGTAGAAGCCCAGTTCCATTCCGCCGAGCGTTGAGACTTCGAGACGGCCATCGTTCGAGATTGATTTCACGTCGAAGCCGATCTCGTCCATGTGTGCGACGACGAGAATCTTTGGGGTCTTTGCTCCTGCGGGCGCGGTGCCGACCCGCAGGATCAAGTTCCCCGCGTCATCCGTCTCCGGCTTCGCCCACTCGGGCAGAATGCTCTGTACTGCGTCCCGCACGACCCGCTCGTGACTGCTCGCACCGTAAGTCTCGATCAACTCCTCCAAGATTTGGATGATTGTGCGAGGCTGGTGCTGGCCGGGTACCAATTTAGGGAAATAGTCAACGTATCGGTTTGTTCGGCTCTGGAAATTCTGCCCGACATAGTTCTTGAGCAACGTGCGTAGTCGGTTGATGTCGGCACGATCTAGCAGCTCTGCGGGTGTCTCGGGCCAAACGGTGGCGATGCCGAGGTGAACCCACTTGGTGGGGAGGGCGGGCGCAGGAAGGTAGCTTGAGGGAATGAGATCCGCCGAGTAGTCCGCGCCGAAGGGAATCTTGTTGACGTCGACGAGTTGCTTGAGATCGGCCGCAAAGCCTGAGAGAGTCTCATTGGCTTTCGGAAGGCCGAGTAGGACGCCGCTGCCGGGCTCGCGGCGGGGCGCGCGATGCATGCCTTCGATGCCGGGAACTGCAGCGCCCGGAATCAGCGGCCCGACGTAGATCATTTCGTCGAACGAATTCGTTGTCAGGATGCGTTGTAGTCCACGCGCGCCGATTCGCTGCTGGACGACCAAAGCAACGGTGAGCGTGCCCTGAATTTTCGCCGGGTCGATGTCACGCAGGAGATCGACCAATGCGGCGGCGCCAAATTTGTCTCCGACGGATGCGCCTGCCATTTCGCCGTTGCTGAGGTTGAATAGCCTGCGGTTGATGGCGATCGGACTGAGGATATCGACGCCGGCGGCGTGAACTTCGGCGGCCGAACTGGCGCCGATATCGACGTACATGTTTTCGATATCGCCCGAGTCCAGCACTTTTTCGTCCGCGCGGTGCAGATGCACGGAGATTCCGGCGACGACGCCATCGATCCATTTCCCGCTCGCGGTTCCGACTTTCACGGGCTGCGCAGAATAGAGCTGATTGAAAATCGGCGGCAGGCCCGTCTGCGGCAGGCGCTGGAGGCGCAAGTAGCCGTCGTCGGTGATGCCGCTGACGATGAATCCCGGCTCGTCGATCGGCGTGACGATCAAGCGGCGCGGCGAACCGTTGCCGATGGTGACGATCACGTCGCCGAGATTGTCCACGACGGGATGAAACGCCGCGATCTTCGCGCGAATCTTTTCGGCCAGCTGGCTCTCGTACCCGGAGACGGAAGGCGTTTCGACAAACTCGCGCAAGTCACTTGTGAGATCGCCCGGAACAGCCGACTGCGCGGCGGCTGGATGAACGCTGGGAATGGAGAAGAGAAGAAGGGCCAGCGCCGACAACGACGCCACGGAAACTCGCCCGAGGAGCGCGAAAGGGGGCCCGAAAAATTGTCGAGTAGAATCGCAGTCGATCCTTTGTTTACAACGACTTACAGCCAATTCTACTCGGCGGACATTGTCGAGTAGATTCAACCCACTTACGCCCGCGAGACGGGGCGAGTCGACGTTCGTGGAGTAAACCGGCGTGATTCGCGGCCAACCGCCTGTAGCACCCTCCGCTAACCGTTTTGTGGCCAACATCGTCATAATCTTCGCGAACAACCTAGCACGATCCGGCGGGGGCTGTCTGGAAGTAGTTGATGTAAACAATCGGGCGGGAGCCCTTCAAAGAAAATGCGGCTTTGGTCGAGCCTGGGTCTAAGGGCCTGAGCTACATTCGGTACGAAGCGTGGCAAAAGTTCGCCAAGCATCGGTGTTGGGCACGATATATCGTGCCCCTACGACACTGAAACCAACAGCAGATCCCTCGCCGCCATCCGCGGAAGGCGCGGCTGGGCTCGGGATGGCAGGGCGCAGATGACGCAGAGGCTGAGGCTTGCCGGGCGGGTTGCTGCGCATGTAACGTGGGTCCGGAGGCAGACATGAAATTCAAACTTGCGGCGGTGGCGGTTTTGGCGGTGATTCTGCCGGCGGCGTTTGTGCGGGGCCAAAGTGCGCCCACGACGCAACAGACCAGCCTGATCGCGCGGGTAGGCAATACAGGCTTCATCCGAATCCAAGCGGACAGCTTCCCGACGCTGACGCCGAAGCAGCAGGCGCTGGCTTACTGGCTCGCGCAAGCCTCGATCGCGATCGACCCGATCATCTACGACCAGCTATCGTTCTACGGCCTGCGCGAGGAGCGATTGCTGGAAGAAATCGTGGCGCACCCGGAAGGGATCGACTCGCAGACGATGGGCCGCATTCGCGACTTCGCGTGTTTGTTCTGGGCGAACCGCGGAAACCACAGCGACGAGACCTCGCAGAAGTTTCTGCCGGGATTCACATTCGATCAGTTGAAGCAGGCGGCGCACATCGCGCTGGAGCACGGCGCGATGAAAACAGGCTACGGCGACCTGCCGCCGATCACAACGGCCGCGCAACTCGACAAGGAACTGAGCGATTTGCACGCGCCCCTCTTCAATCCGGACTTCGAGCCGATGACCACCGCCAAAAGTCCTCAGGGCGGGCTCGACATCGTCCAAGCCAGCTCGAACACGTTCTACCAGGGAGTCTCGCTCGATGACCTGAAGGATTTTCATGAAGAACATCCGCTCAATTCTCGCGTGGTGAAAAGCGGCAGGGGAACTCTGCGGGAGGTGATTTATCGCGCGGGAACACCGGACCGCAGCGTGCCGCCCGGGCTCTACGCGACGTACTTGAGGAAGGCGAACGAATGTCTTGCGAAGGCGCAGGCGCTTGCCGATCCGCAGCAAGCCAAAGTGATCGGCGACCTGATCCGCTACTACCAAACGGGAGATTTCAAGGACTGGCTGCAGTTCGACGCGGACTGGGTGAGAAACGACGCGACGGTGGATTTCGCAAACGGCTTCATCGAGATCTATCGCGACGCGCGCGGAGCGAAAGGCAGCTCGCAGAGCTTCGTTTCCGTGACGGACCAGGCGCTGAGCGGCAAAATGGCGGCGCTGGCTGCCAACGCGTCGTATTTCGAGCAAAAGGCGCCGTGGGACAACAAATACAAGAAGACGCAGTTTACGCCGCCGGTGGTGAAGGCGATCGAGACGCTGATCGAAACAGGAGACTTCCACGCCAACACGATCGGCGACAACCTGCCAAACGAAAATGAGATCCACGAAAAATACGGCACGAAGAATTTCCTCTTCACCAGCAGCACTCGAGCCATCAACGAGGCCGAGGGAAACACCGCAATGGAAGAATTCGGCTCTTCGCCAGAGGAGATCGCACGGGATGAGAGGTACGGCGACGAAGCCGAAGACTTGATGACGGCGCTGCACGAGGTGATCGGCCACGGGTCGGGCAAGCTGAGCCCGCGGCTCAAGAACGGCGCCGAGCCGGAACTGAAGGAGTACTTCTCCACACTCGAGGAGGGCCGGGCGGACCTGATGGCGCTCTGGAACGTCTGGGACCCGAAGCTAAAGGAGCTGGGTCTGATCAGCGATCAGGAGGAAGTGGCGAAGGCGATGTACGACCGAGCCGCCAAAAATGCGCTCGCACAGTTGCGGCGCGTTGCAAAGGGAGACACGCTCGAAGAAGATCACGCGCGCGACCGCCAGTTGATTGCCCGTTACATCATGGACAAGACCGGGGGCATCGAGCAGTTCAAGCGCGACGGCAAGACGTACATCCGCGTGAAGGACTACGAGAAAATGCGCCAAGGCGTGGGAATGCTGCTCGCCGAGTTGATGCGCATCAAGGCTGAGGGAGACTACAGCGCGATCAAGGCGCTGGTGGACAAGTACGCGGTGCACTTCGATCCGGCGGTACGCGATGAAGTCGTGGCGCGCTTTCAAAAGCTCAACTTGCCCACGGACTGGGCGGGGATCAACTCCGTGCTGACAGCTCAATTCAATACAAGGGGCGAGATCGAGAAGGTGGAAATCAGCTATCCGCCCGATCCGGCGAGCCAATACTTGGGGTATGGGGCGATGTATGACAAGGGATTGCAGGCGGCGCATCCGTAGTTCGAGGCGCTCGACACCAGGCAGGAGCAACAGCAGATCCCTCGTCGGCCAGAATACGGCCTCGCTCGGGATGACAGGACGCGGTGGTATACTCGCGCCCCGCACAGAAACAGGGAGGCACGGACATGAGCGAAGCGGTAACGGCAAAGAGCAATCCACTCGACCCGAAACTATTCAGGCCCGAGGCGATCCCTCCGGAAATAGCGGCGGCGAATGAGGTGTTCCGCAAGGCGCTTTCAGCCGGGCCGGAGTGGTGGGACATCGGCGCAGCGGCATTTCGCGCGGCTGCGGCAAGTGGACGCGGGCCATTCCCGCTTCCGGAAAAATCTCCTCGCGGCCGCACGATCGAGATCGACGGGAAGGGCGGACACAAAATCGCGCTGCGCGTGGTGGCGCCTGCGAACGCCAAAGGCATCTACCTGCACTTTCACGGAGGCGGGCTGGTGCTGGGCTCGGCCATGGCGCAAGACATGATGCTCGAGCGCGTCGCGCAGAGCACGGGCATGGCGGGCGTCAGCGTTGAATACCGGCTGGCGCCCGAAAACCCGTATCCGGCGGCTTGGGACGATTGCGAATCGGCGGCGCTGTGGGTGATCAAGAACGGACGAAGCGAGTTCGGCACCGATGTGCTGACAATCGGCGGCGAGTCCGCCGGAGCGACGCTTTCGGCGGCGACGCTGCTGCGCATGCGCGACCGCCACGGCTACGCGGGCTTTCGCGCGGCGAACCTCGCGTACGGGAATTACGACTCCTCGATGACGCCCAGCCAGATGCTCACGCCTGAGAAGGGAATTCTTGTCGGGAAGCTGAGCATCAAGAAATTCACCGAAGCATATCTGCCGAAGGGCGTCGATCCGCGTAATCCGGATGTTTCCGCACTCTACGCCGATTTGAAGAATATGCCGAGGGCGATTTTCACGGTTGGGACGATCGATCCGCTGCTGGACGATACGCTGTTCATGTACTCGCGCTGGATCGCGGCGGGCAACGAAGCCGAGCTGGCGATCTATCCCGGCGCGCCGCACGCATTCAATAGTTTCCCGCTGCCGCAAGGGCCGGAAGCGAATGCGCGGATCGACGCGTTCCTAAAGCGCGCGATTTCGTAGGCTACGAGGCGCGGCAAAGCTCGGCGATCATGCTTTCGCGGCGGGCGGTGGCAATTCCATCGATGCGGCTCAGCAGGTAGGTGTAGCCGCGGAAAGAAGCCGCCGAGAACAAGAGCAGCAGGAGCGTCGCCAGCCAGATGTTCTTAAAGTAGACAGCCGCTGCCACGGCGATTCCCGCGAGGCCCATCACCGCAATCTGCACGCCCAGGCTTACGAGCGCCGTGGTGCCCGAGGCGCGCTGCCGGCCGAAAACGGCGTAGTCGAATTTCTTCGGCGAGTAGAGCGACAGCAAATTCCCCACGATGAAATTCACCAGCACCGCGAAGAGCGCGGCCGCGAGCGTCGCGATCGTGAGATCAGCGGCGGGCGGGCGGAATAGCACGCTGGCGGCAAGCCACACGAAGGCCATCTCGAGAATGAGAATCGTGCCGTGAGCGAGGTTCTTTGCGAGAAGAATGTCGCGAAATCTCACAGGCGACATGAAGAAGAACTGCACGCCCATGCCGTCGGCGCCGAAGCTGTTGTAGATCATGTTGCTCAGGATCAGCAGCGCGTAGAACGCACCGATCGGGAAGGCAAAACCCATGTTGCGCTCCAAGAACTGGCCTCCACGCGGCGCGTTGATGAAGCTGAAACGGAAAATCAGGAGAATCACGGCCGGCATCACGAACGTGAAGAGCATCGGTCCGCTGCGCGAAAGATAGCTGAATTCCTTCTGGATGATCGCTGTGACTGGCCCGGAAAGGCCGCGCAGGCTCCATCCGGCGCGCACCGATTGCTTGGCGGCGCGCCCGGCCGCGGGCGCAGCAGCTTCGCTCAGATTCTCGCCGCGATATTGCGCGCGCAGGCGCACGTGAACCAGCGCTAGAAAAGCCGCTGAGTAGACGCACAGCAGCGCGAACGCGCCGAACGCGAAGGCAAACTCGTTCCGCACGGCGCGCGATAGCGCCGCAGATGCAAGCCCCGGCGGGAGAAAGCGCTCGACCGCAAGCAAGTCGAATATCCAGGCCTTGGCCTCGGGACGGTGGAAGCGCCCGTAGCGATGCACGTAGTACTGCGTGAGCGGCGAGATGAATTGCACGCTGATGACGAAGAGCAGGAAGAAGAGGCCGAAAATTTCGCGGGTTTTTCGCTGGGCCAGCCAGCGTTCGATCCACGAAAAGATCGCGCGGCTGAGAAAGATATTGAACGCGGCGAATCCGGCGAGCACGATCACCGCCCAGGGAAACAAGATGGGAGACGCGGCGCCGATTCCCACAGCCATACCGAGCAGCCAAAAGAGAGCCACAAGGGTGGTGGGATCAAGCGAGCCGTAGACCAAGCGCATCAGAAAGTAGGCGCGATAGCCGAGCGGGAAACGCAGGAAATTCGAGGCGTCGAAGTTTTCGGCGAACGCCGTGGCCATCACGGGGAAGAGTTGCCAGTAGAGAAAGATGCCCCATAGCGGAAGAGCGAGCCATTCGAGAGCGCCGCGCGAAACGATGTACCACGACGCAACGCCCAAGGCGACGGTCCCGCCGATGCCCAGCACGGAATAGCCGAAGCCCGCGAAAATGCGCGAGACCAGCTCCATGCGTCCGCGCAGCGTGCGAAGCGAATTGACGAAGATGCGCCAGCGCAGATAGGCGATCGCGGCGTACTGCCCACGCGTGGCAAGCGGTTCGGCGACGGAGTTCAGCCGAGCCACGAAAGCTCCTGGTCCGCCGCACGCGAACCTCCGACGATACGGAGAAAAATCTCTTCGAGGGTGAGCTTTTCGTCCGCGGCGGAGCCGGTCGAATTCGGCGCGGCGTGCGCCTGGACTCCGGCGCGCAGCTCCTCGAGCGACCCCTGCGCGACGAGCCTGCCGCGATGAATGATGCCGACGTGGCTGCAGAGGCGTTCGACGATTTCGAGAACGTGCGAAGTGAGAAAGATCGTCGCGCCGCGCGCGATCATGCGCTGGAGCATGGCCTTGAGCGTGCCGGAAGCGATGGCGTCCACGCCCTCAAACGGCTCATCGAGGAAGAGAATTTTCGGACCGTGGATTACGGCGGCGGCAAGCGCGAGCTTTTTTTGCATGCCGTGAGAATAATCGGTGATCAGGGCTTTAGGCTGATTCGCAAGTTCCATGAAATCGAGCAGCTCGGCGGTGCGCTTGGCGGCTGTCTCACGATCCAGGCCGTACATGCGTGCGGCGAAGTTCAAATATTCGGCGCCGGTAAGCCGACCGAAGAGCGCCATGCCTTCGGGAACGACGCCGATCTGGCGCTTCACTTCGACGGGATGGCTGGCGAGATCAAGGCCAAGGATCTGCATGCTGCCCGCTGACGGAGCGAGCAGGCCTGTAAGCATCTTGATCGTTGTGGACTTGCCCGCACCGTTAGGACCGAGGAAGCCGAAGAATTGGCCCGCGGTGACGCGAAGGTCGACGTCATCGACGGCGACGAGCTGGCCGAAGCGGCGCGTCAGATGCTCGGTGGCAATGGCGGGCGCGTCCATCAAAGTTCGACAACTCTAACATGGCCTCCGCGAATGCAATACGCGCAGCTGAGTAGATGAAGGTGAGTAGATGAAGGTGAGAGACGGCGACTGGCTAGTTCGAGCCTTGAGACAAAGAGAGCGTTGACGCGCCTAGGATTCGCTTCGTCGAGCGATCCTGAACGAAGGCGACCACGCGCAGGTTGTCGCGTTTCCAATTCGCAGCCAGGGTCAGATCTGGTGTTGCGGAAAAGCCGGCCGACGAATCCACGCGGCCCAATACGCGCAGTTCGCGCACGACCGCGAAATGATTCATGTGCGCACCGGCATTCTCACCGCGAGTCACGTTCGAGGCGAGCTGATCTTCGGTGACGGCGAGAAGGACGTCCGCGCCGTGCTTGGGACTCGAGTCAAGCAACCGCGACAGAGTCACGCGCAGGGGCAGATCCTGCGCAGGTGATTTCACGGCAGGTAATTGCTCGATTTGGAGGTCGGCCTTGGAAACGAGCGCCGCTTTCGCGATGGCCGCGAGAGCGCGGTTCCTGTCGCTGCCTACAAACTCCGCGGTGCCGTCGACGACCATCTCAGGCGTATACGCCGAGGGAAGATTGAAGGCGTAAACGTAGTCTCTTTGCCGCAACGTAAACTGCGAGGAAGAGAATGGATCGCGCCAGCCCTCGCTATCCCAATAATCGACATGCTGCTCAAGCGCGATGATTTGAGCGCCGGGCACCGGTTGGGTCTGTTCGAGGCGGTATAGCAACTGATCCGCGGGCGGGCAATCGGAGCAACCCTCCGAAGTGAAGAGTTCGACGATCACGGGACTGGCAGGCTGAGCGCGCCGCGCTTCCGAGATGGGAGCGGAAACTTCCGACCGCGGAGCTTTGTTCGAAGAAGGTCGGACCGACGGAGTGAGTACCGCCGCGCCCACGATAACGAAAATCGCCAGCAGGCTCGACATCCCGACCCGCACCACAGCCCTCCACATCATCGCTTACGAAGCTACGAAATTGGATGATTGTAGAGCCGAAACGTTTCGCCGGGTGCGGCGAATCGTGTCCGGCTACGGTTGCGCCTTGGTAGGCGGCTGGCCTTGTCCATCTTGCTGAGGAGCGGGCACGACGATGATTTGGCCGTAGACCCACGGATGGTCCTTGCAGATGTAGTCGTACGTCCCGGGCTTGTCGAACTTCACCTGGCCGATATCGAGAGGCTGTAGCGGGCCCGTGGTCCACGAGCCATCGACGGCCACGATCGTGTGCGTCATCGTGCCATTGTTTCTCCAGCTGACTGTTGCGCCGGCCTTGACTCGCGCGCGATAGGGATTGAACGCATATTCGTCGGAGAGGAAGTGCGCGCCCGAAAGGCCCATGTCTCGGGCCAGTGTGGTGGTTTCGATATCGGCGGTGTCGACGATAGCGCCGGAGAAATCGTCCTGAAGCGCAAGGCCAGGTGCGGGAGCGCTGGGGCCAGGACGCTGCGGAAGCGTTCCGCCCAGCTTAAACGCCCACACGTTGCCGCCGACGATCGTGGCGATGTACTGCTCACCGCCGGTTTCAAATGAGATCGGCGGGCTTCCTCCGGCAGCACCCGTTTGAAACTTCCAGAGAGGTGATCCTGTCGCGGCATCGTACGCTTCGATATTTCCGTCGCCAGGCATCTGGAAGACGAGGCCGCCCGCCGTCGCGAGCACGCCGCTCGGGCGCTCTGCTCCGCGGAATTCCTTCTTCCACGCGATTCTATCTGTGCGCGTGTCGATTGCAGCGACGACGCCATAGCCCAATTGATTCAGGCCCGGCACGCGGTTGCTGAACGTGAGGCTGAAAAAGTCCGGATCCTCGGCGCGCCGGAACCACTGCAGCGCCGCGTTGCCGGTGGCATAGAAGAATTGCGTCTGCGGATCAAACGCCATCGGCGTGGCGCGCATGCCGTAAACCGGCGCCAGCACGTTCGGCTTCTGCGTGGATGCAGGAGTAAAGAAGCAGCCCAGGTCGAAGCCCTTCGGCAGCGACTGCGTTTTCCAGTAGTCGCAATCCGGCAGGACAGGCTGCGCGCCCACCGGGTACGGCTGCGTGGGCGAAGTCTTCTGGAGCGCGTCCTGCTGCACGCGGCGCTCTTCGACGCGCCCGAGCGGCTTTCCGGTCGTGCGATCGAGCATGAAGAGATATCCGTCGGTGCGCATCGCGGCAATTGCCTTGCGAGATTGTCCGTTCACTTGCGCATCAAACAGCACCGGCGCTTCGGCAACGTCGGCTTCCCAGATGTCGTGATGGACGATCTGGTAGTGCCAGCGAAGCTTCCCGGTCTTCGGGTCCAGCGCGACAAGGCAGTCGGTGTAGAGGTTATCGCCCGGGCGATTTTCACCGCCGTATTGAGGCACGGCGTTTCCGGTCGCGTAGTAGATCAGGTCCAAGTCGGGATCCTTCGCTCCGACAAGCCAAACGGCCCCGCCGCCGTGCTTCCACGCGTTGTTATTTTTCGGCCACGTCTCGAAGCCCGGATCTCCCGGCGAGGGAATCACAAAGAAGCGCCAGACTTCGCGGCCGGTCTTTGCATCGACGCCGACGATTTGGCCTCGGTATCCGTAGTCCGCAGTCGTGCCGATGGAAACGATGCCATCGGCGTACAGCGGCGCGCCCGAAGGCCGTCCGGTCGGCTCGCCTGACGGTGCCACGATGCTGACTTTCCAGACGAACTCGCCGGTCTGCTCGCGAAGCGCCATCAGACCCGTATCCGAAAGGCCGACGAACACGAGGCCCTCGCCAACGGCCACGCCTTCAGCATCGGGCGAGCCCGGCGGGCCAAACAGTCCGCCCTCGCCGGACGCCGTGCGGTATTTCCACGCGACTTGTCCCGTGCTGATGTTCACGGCGTAAACGAACGGCGGCGCCGTGAAAATCATCAGCCCGTTGTCGATCAGGGGCATGGCGCGGGACCTCGGAGGCGGCGCGATCTTCTCCGAAACCCACGCTCCGCCCAATTTGGTGACGTTCTGCGTGTTGATCTGCGCGAGGGAGGAATAACGTGTGTTGCCCGCATCGCCGCCGACCGTTGACCACTGTGCAGCGGCTTGCCGGGCCATACACGCCAGGCCCGCGACCAGCAGCGCGACGCATGCGATCGAGCGCATCGCTGGCTTGCGATCGCGTTGATACGTTTTCTTTGATGGCATCGTCTCGATCTCCAATTCGAACTCTTTTCTCGCTGCGTCGTTCTTACGCCCAGTCGTCAATCTTGACTCCGCGGCGCAGGCCAAAATCCGTGACGAACCACGTGGTCTGAATCTTGCCGCCGGTCACGACCACGTGGATCGCGCCCGGGTTCGTGAAAGGCTTGATGAGGGTATCCTCCGGCAGCTTCCTCCAGCTCGCGTACGGCTCAAGACCCTGCAGAGCGAACGGAACGGCCGTGCTTTGTATGACGCCATTGCCCCAGTAGGAGCCTGCGGTCTTCTCGACGTTCTGCGAAAACCACTCGCTGAGCTGCGCCTTCGTCTTGAACCCATAAGCGTCCTTCAGCAGCGCCGCTACGGTCGGATCCACTAGAACGGTGGCAGCCGATCCCGATGCGGAAAGCGAACGCATATAGTCGCGCATCAGGTGGTGCGTTGGGTAGAGATTTTGGCTGCCTCCGACGCTTGAGATGCTGGTCCAGCCGATTCCGACAGAGACGACGTCGTCGGTGGACTTGAAGCCCATTTGAACGTGGAGAGGATCCCATCCCTCGGGCAGGTTCTCTTCGTTCTCGGCAAAGCAAAGATTGTTGTACTGGAAATTGCTGCCGAGGCTCTCCCAGGCGTTCACGTTGTTTCGCAGGTCGCCTACGATCTTGGAGGCGATCGTGAAGGAGCGGCCGACGACGGCGTTCGACCGGTTGTAGGGACCCAGAGCATTGGTCCCGGAATTGAAATTGAGCCGTTTCGCGATCGGGCCGTTGATCACGACCATGTTCGCCATCGAGCTGGTCGAATTTCCGAAAGGCGCTTGCGTCGCCAGCGCCAAAATCAACGGAAAGTACTCCGGCGAGGCTCCCGCAATAACCGCACTGATAGCCACTTTCTCCACGGTCAGTTGCCGCTGGCCACCGGTGATGTCAATCGTCTTGATCACTTCGTCCGGCTTGCGGCTGGTGCCCTTAAGCATAGCAGTCACGAGTTTTTCGGTCGGGAGCTGAACCCAGTTGTAATCGGTCCAGCCTTTGTCCTCGAACAGGTGGCGCAGGTTCTCCTCGGTGTCGGGCGGAAGAAGCCGCGAATCATCGCCATTTTCCGGAGGCGCGCCCGATATTTTTTCGTTGGCGGTCAGCGGATCGGTCAGCGCTTTAATCACCGCAGTCATCATGGGCTGCCCGGTTAGCACATCCTTCCCGGTTACGTATCCGACGTCCACGGCCTTCGGCTGTCCCGTGAAGGGAAACGGCACCGCAACGTAGCGGACGGGCATGCCGTTGCTGTACTTGAAATCGTAGTCCAGCCCGTAATGCACAACGTTCGCCGAGGAGACGCCGATTGCGGGAATCTTGAGCTGCGTCTGGATTTGCTTTGCCCAGCGGCTCACGGCCGCGATGCAGGCATTTCAACCGGCGACGCCGACGATTGCTCCGTCAGCTTTGTTGGCCGTCATTTCCTTGAGAATCGCGGGATCGAGGCCGAACATGCCGTCGGCCGTCACTTTCACGACGGTCTTGATACCCGGATAGCGCTGCGTGAGCCAGTCCGTCATCGCTCCGTAGAAGTAGTTGCCGGCGTCCGGCCCTTCCCACGAAAGGTTGATCATGTAGATCAACTTGTTGTCCAGGGTATCGAGCGGCGGCGCGAGAGGTACCCGAGCGGCCAGCTTGTTCGATATCCCCGGGTTCATGACCGTGATCTTGCCGTCGCCCGCCGCCAGTGGATTTGCGGGTGCGGCTTCCGGAACTCTTCGTGCATAAGCCGGTGAGCCGGCAACCAGCGCCGGGCTGAAACCCAACATCGCCAACATTTTCCGCCTGTCCATGATTCCCCCTCCGAGTGCGCTTCAGGTTTTCCGGGGTAGCGGGTGCCCAACCTTCCAGGATCGCCAGTACACCAAAACCTCCCTGTAGTTGTCAAGACAACATAAGAGGGAGTCGCTTGCGCACACGTCCCGTTTGCACGGCGCTGACCGGCGGAGAGTTCGGCCGCCGCAAGAATATCGGCAAGATACATCCACGAGGTTGTCGTCACGCGGCCGCGCGCGGTTTCTATCGCACCTTGGACAGCTTTAGAATCTCGTCCAGCTCACGGACGATGCGATGCGGCCGCCGGCCCCGCGGCTGGGCAGCCCAGTCCTGCGCTGTCGTGAAACCCGTGGTGACGCCGAAACCCATCGCGCCCCCGCGCCGCGCCATGATCATTTCCACGAGCGGATCGTCGCCGACCACGCCCACCCGACGCATGGGCAAGCGGAGTTTCCTGGCCACCAGCCTCAGGGCGTGCAACGAAGGTTTGCCGGTAAGGATCATCGGCGCACGCGTGATCTTTCGCACGGCAGCGGTAATCGCATGCGAATAACCCATCGTCTTGCCGCTTGCCGTGGCGAAGAAGGGAACGTCGGACGCGACGTAGAGTTCAGCACCGTTCCAGATGGCCTTGCACGCGGCTTCGATGTCCTTCATACCGCACTCCGGGTGCCAGCCGATATAGACCGCCTGGACTTCTTCGGCGCGCTCTTGCCCGGGGAAAACAATCTCGATCCCCGCCTCTGCCAGCGGCTTGCCGACTCCCGGGGTGCCCAAAACGAGCGCGCGCTTCACGCCGCGCCGCGGCATCAAGTCCGCGGCCACACTGGAGGGCGTCAGCAGGATCTCGTCGGAGATGGGCAAGCCCAGAGCGCGCAGTTTCGGCGCTTGTTCTGCGGCGGGATAAGCGCTGCCGTTTGTGAGCACAACAAACGGTATGCCGCGAGATTGCAACTCGTTCAGAATCTCGACGGCACCAGGCAGCAGACGGTAGCCGCCGAGCGAACGGTTGCTCAAAATCAGCGTCCCATCGAGATCGAACATGAAGCCTTCGACCGGCCCCAGCCGCTCATTCCACCCGTTGCGAGAATGCTTCATTCTCATGCCTCCGCTGGAGCAGCCTGGCCGCGCAGTTCGAGTTTGAAACCGTGCTTCTCGACGGATATGTACGTGATGTCGCGCCGGGCAGTCAATTGACGCACTAGATTCATCAAAGGAGTCTTATCAGGATCGTACGTCTGCGGCGCGGGGCCAGCCGCCCTCATGGCGTCCACCTGGCCGGCGGGCATGGTTGCGCGCAGGAGGAATTCCTCATCGCTTAGCTTCAGACCGATGCGCCGACGCAATTCGGGCAAAGGCGGCATGCCCGGCTGTTGTCGCAGCTCGGGCGTTCGAGGCAAAGCTTCGATGCGATCCATCACCTCCGGCGCGATCGGAACATTGGGGCGCCCGAATTTGCCCAACGCATATCGGATGACCTCGTCGGGGATGATGCTGTAGCGTTCCTTGCCCGTGACGTTCAGCACGGCCTGGGTGATCAGCATCTGGGCAAACGGAGTCATCACGATCGGCCAGCCCAATTCCTGGCGCACGCGACCCAGTTCCTCGATCACCGCTCCTTCGAGATGGGAGACTCTGGTCTCGGCCAAGTGCCGACGCATGGTGCCGATGGTGCCGCCGGGCAGTTGGTGGTGCAGGTAGCTGGCGTCGAACGCCTGCGGGCGGCCTGCGGGAAGGCCTTCCGCTTCCGCAAGGCGCGTGAAATAGCGGCCGACTTCGGCGAGCGCCTCGTCGTCTACATCGACCTGGTGCCCGAGCGCACGCAGGTTCGAAACCACGCGCTCCGACGGCGGATTGGAAATGCCGTCCGAGGCGGCGCCAGAAGCGCACTGAACGGCGCTGACGCCCCACGCGGGTGCCTCCATGTACGTCAGCTCGCCGAGCCCGACCGTGCAGTGCGCGTGAAGCTCAAGGGGCTTCTTGCCGATCACCGCCATCACGGCAGGGATCAGCGTGCGTGCGCGTAGCGGCGATAGAAGCCCGCCGGGATCCTTTATATAGAGCGCGTCCACGTCGGGGCTCTCTGCGAGAGTGCGGGCGCGGTCCACATAGTGAGCGTCGTCGTGAATGGGACTCAGCGTGAAGACGAGCGCGCCGACAACGTATTCCCCGCCCGCCGCTTTGATCATGCGCGCGCAAGCGACGTTGGAATCGGCGTCGTTCATCGGGTCGGCGAGAGCAAATCGCCGCATTCCATTCTTGATGACCGTTTTGAAGGCCAGCTCCATGAACTCAGGGCTGGCCGTTTCCCAAGAAATGAAGCGGAAGCCTGTGGAGAGGAATTGCAGCGGCGTCTTCGGCATGGCTTTGGCCATGAGACGAATGCGCTCCCACGGATCTTCTTTCTTGTAGCGGACGGCGACGCCCATGTGGGTCGAGGTGGTGAAGTCGATGGCCTTGAAACCAACGCGGTCCATGACAGGCGCGACGGTCAGCGTCTTCGCTGTATCGACGCCGAGCGCGGACCACAGGCACTGATTGCCATCGCGCAGCGATGTCTCGACGATTTGGACTTTAGCCATGAGCTGTTACCTCTTGAGGCGGACGCCGCCGTTCGAGGAAGCGCGGAACGTAGGAAGTATCGACGCCACCTCGTTCAAACTCGGGATCGGCCAGGACATCCGCGTGGAACGCCAAATTTGTGGCGACGCCTTCGATGCGGGTCTCAGCGACCGCGCGGCGCATTCGTTCGAGAGCCGAAGAGCGATTCGGACCGTGAGCAATGATCTTGGCCATGAGTGAATCGTAGAAAGGCGGAATGCACGCGCCAGAAACGACGTGAGTGTCAACACGCACGCCCTGGCCTGAGGGCCACACGGCTGTCCGAACCGTGCCGGGGCTCGGGTGGAAATCGCGGGCAGGATCTTCCGCGTTGATCCTGCACTCGATGGCGCAACCGTCCCGTTTGATATCGGCCTGCTTCAAACGCAACCCACGACCATCGGCGATGGCTATCTGCTCGGCCACCAGATCCACGCCGGTCACGGCCTCTGTGACGGGGTGCTCGACTTGAATGCGGGCATTCATTTCCAGGAAAAAAAACGCGTCACGCTCCACATCCACCAAGAATTCGACCGTTCCCGCACTGCGATAGGAGAGGCGCTCCGCAAACTGCGCGCCTGCCGCATGGATGCGCGCGCGGAAGTCCGCGGAAAGTCCTGGAGCGGGCGTTTCTTCGATCAACTTCTGATATCGGCGCTGGACCGAACAGTCTCGATCACCCAGGTGGACCACGTGCCCTTCGCCGTCCCCCAAGACCTGGACCTCGACATGACGGCCTCGCGCGACGAAGCGCTCGAGATATACGCGCGCATCTCCAAAAGCCGCCCCGGCCTCCGCTGCGGCGAGCTTCATCGCGTCGGCGAGATCCTCGAGCCGATCGACGCGCTTCATGCCTCGACCGCCACCACCACCCACGGCCTTGATCAACAGCGGAGGCCCGATTTCGCGGCCAAGCGTCATCGCCTCGCCCAAAGTCTCGACGGGACCACCGGGCGCAGTGGGCACACCGGCTGCTTCCGCCTCAGCACGAGCGCGCAATTTGTCACCCACGGCCTCGATCTGCACCGAGGTGGGGCCAACAAAGATGACGCTCTCTTCCTCGCAGAGTCTTGCGAGGGCCGCACGCTCTGACAGGAAGCCGTAGCCGGGATGGATGGCCTCCGCTCCTGCGCCCAACGCTGCCTGTACGATGGTGTCCACTTTCAAATAGCTCTCGGATGGGCGGGCCGGGCCAATGCACAGAGTCCGGTCTGCAAAACGAGCGGGAAGGGAATTCATGTCCGCCTCGGAAGCCGCCAGCACAGTCTCGATCCCGAGGCTCCTGCAACTGCGAATCACGCGCATCGCAATTTCCCCGCGGTTCGCGATCAAAATGCGGCGAATAGCGATGATTAGCCCTCCGGACGCACGCGCAGCAGAATTTCGCCGTACTCGACGAGCGCTGCGTTCTCAGCCAATATCTCTACGACTTCGCCCCTGACGCCCGCATGCACGGAGTTCATCAGCTTCATAACTTCGACAATGCCGACGACTGTGTCTTCCTCGACCTTCGAGCCCACTTCCACAAAGGGAGGCTCGCCCGGCTTGGGCGCCCTGTAGAAAATCCCGAGCAGCGGGGAAGCCACTTCGGCCAGGCCTGGCTCGGACGGCGGTTTGGCTTTTCGCGGAGCCGGTTGCAGCGGTTGTGCCTGCGATTCGGGCGAGGGTTGCGGCGCCGGACCCGAAGCTGCTGGTTGTCGTGCGGCCGCGGCGGAGCCCCGCTGCAGGTTCAGCTTCACCCCGTCCATTTCGATCGACAAACTGTCGAAGCTGGAAGATTCGAGCAGCCGCATGATCTCTGCGACATCCTTCGCCGTAAGGGTCATCGGCGGCCTCCAAAGATCTTCATGACGTGCTGGAGCGGGTCATCCGCAGGCTTGGCGACGGGCGCTCTGTCCTTGGAAGACCAAACCGTTTCGGGGCGACTCTGCAACAACAGAATTTCACCCGACTGGTCAATCGCCCACTCGATGTCCTGTGGCCGCCCATAGTGGCGCTCGACTTTGCGAGCGATGTCTCTCAACGCCTTGATTTCCTCATCGGTCAGGCAGGGCACCTTGCGGAGGTCCCCGGGAGTTTCTGCTTCGGTGACGCCGCCACTCTCTGCGGGCAGATGTTGGACATGCTTATCCGATATCTCGCGGATGGAGATTTCGCCTGTGATCTTGGCGATCACGAACCGATCGGGCGTAACCTCGCCGCTCACGACAGCAGATCCGAGACCCCAAGCACCCTCGATCGTGACTACGGAGCGATCGCCGGTCAGCGGGCTGCGAGTGAACATGACGCCCGCTTTCCGTGCGTTGACCATTCGCTGAACGACGACGGCCATCGCGACACCGCTTTCCGGCAAACCTTGTTTCCGGCGATAGGCAATCGAAGGAACCGAATAGAGGCTGGCCCAGCAGGAGCGCACATATTTCAACATGGCTTGGCCGCCCATGGTCCACAAATAGGTGTCTTGCAAGCCCGCGAAGCTGGCGTCCGCTGCATCTTCGGTTGTGGCGGAGGAGCGAACGGCCAGAGGACGATCGCGGTCCGCGCCGCAAAGTTCGGCATGCGCGGCAAGCAGTTCGGCCTTCAACTCGTCCGGCAGCGGCGCGCTTTCCACGCGCGAGCGCAAATGCCCGGAAAGGGCAGTGATCTTTTCGAGTTCATGGCTGCCGAGAGCCTCGACTTTTGAGCGGATCGCCTCTTCCTGTTCCAGCGCGCTCAGAAAGCGCTCGAACGCAGCGGTGCGCACGACGAAGCCCGGGGGTACCGGGATGCTCGCCCGCGTCAACTCGCCCAGTGAGCCGCCCTTGCCCCCGACGGTGGGGCGGTCGGAAAGACCGATGTCCGCGAACCAGCCGATGATTTCTGAGGATGGCACCTAAATTATCCTACCCGAGAAGAGTCACCACGCCGCGCCCTCCGTCGACGCGGATGCGCTGACCGTCCTTGATCTTCTGCGTCGCCGTGCCCGTGCCCACCACCGCCGGCAAACCGTATTCGCGTGCGACGATAGCTGCATGGCTCATCGAACCGCCTATATCCGAGACGGCTGCGGCGATCTTCTGGAAGACGGGAGCCCAGCTCGGATTCGTCACCTGACAAACCAGAATGTCGCCGTGGCGCAGGCGATCGATCTCATCCGCCGACTTGACTACGCGGGCAACCCCCTCGGCCACTCCATGGGACGCGGCAAAGCCTCGGATCTCGTTGGAATCCTTCTGTTCGCCTGCGCTCAGCCACGTATCGAGATTCTCGCGCGTAATGCCCCACAGCATCACGATGGCAGGATCGTCGATGATATCGGGCACGGGACCGAGAGCGGGGGGAGTTTCATGTTTCGCCCATTCGGCGATTGCCGCTCTGCGTTCTTTCACGATCGCAGGCCAGCGCGACGGGCCGCGCGGAACAGAACCATTGGACCACGAGGTCATGAGATCGACGATCGCGGCCTCGAGCTCGTAGTGGGTTAGCTGAAACACATCCTCTGCGTCGGGGAAGAAACCATGTTGCGAAAGCAAGGCGCCGAACTCTCTAATCTTGTTAAAGAACAGATTCGTGTACCAATGCTCGCAGTAGAACTTGTGGCCCTCGACGTACGGAAAGACGCGGTGTGCCAGTTCGATCATCTGGTCGTAGGCGGCGCGGTCCTCATCCGTCTCCAGGAGATCGCGATAGTCCGCGATCAGCTGTTTGCGCTCTTCCATGAGCTTGTCGGTGTGCCGTTCCAGCCGCTCGCCCCTTTTCGCATTGGCGATGTAACCCGGCAGAGCGGCAAAGGGCATCGATAGATCGTCATTCCATGAGCGGTGATAGTGGTAAAAGCCGTCGCCGACATTGATGTTGAACCAAGGGTTACGCGAAACAGCAAGCTCTTTCAGCCACGCCAAACCGGGCTCGCCAAGTTGTTCGAGCGATCGGATGACTTCGTTTGGCGAGCGGCCTTCCCGGAACTGACCATCGACGCCTAGCTCAATGGCGCACTTCGCCAGACGTCTAAGTTCGTCATCCGGACGGAAGATTTCGGCTTCGATGCCTGCCACCATCCTCGCGACCGTCTGATCGCTGATCTCAGGGAACGCTTTCTTGCAAAAGTCGAAGAAGGTCAAGTACGCGCCGTATCCGAGCAGGAGAAACTCGAAATGGTGGTGCCACATCCGGAAGTAACCTTCGAGAGTCCTCTGATACGTCTCCAGGATGTAGTGGTTCGAAGCGATGCCGCGACCTGCGTGGACGTGCTCGAGAGGTTCGAATTCCGGAATCTCAAGTTTGGGAAGGGCTTCGGCGTCCTGAATCAGCGCCGCCATCTTGTCTTTCCACTGAGCGAACAGCCGCTCCCAGTTCGCGTAGTAATAGAAGGCGCGACGTTGAAACTCCTGCGTGCGCCTCGCAATTTCAGCGGGATCGGTGACGGCATTGCCACCGATATAGACTCGGCCATTGATGATTCGGCAGTCGATTCCGAGCGTGGTTGGGAGGCAGTGTATTCGCGTATTGGACGAGCCCAAGGCGCAATAGGCGGCTTCAGCCGTCACCATGTCGAAGGCGCACATCGGCTCGGGAAAGTGCATGGAATTGTAGAACCAGAACCGCTCGTCGTCTTCTTTGCTGAACTGCATGTAGTAGGGATATGCAGCCTGTGCTGCCTCCGTACCAGCAACCACTTTCAGAGAACTCGGAAGTGGAAAGCCTTTGGTTGTGACTGGTGTATTCATTTCTACCCTCGCCATCGCTTCGGAAGCGGACCGCAAGAATGGCGCACTATGCACCGACGCTGATCCGCACTTGCGGACATACCGATTAGCCGCCCCAAGATGAATGGCACGCTACTCTATATTATAGATGCGCTTGGATGGAATCTCACGGACGGCAGCCATGGAAAGACACACCGGGCGCACCAACTCTATAAATCGACAGCGCAAACTGGACCGCCCACTTTCACGATCTCGCCTTCATGGGCGTAGATCTCGACCATCGTTCCGTCCGATGTGGCAGCGATTTCCTGATTTACCTTCTCGGTCTCGATCTCGTACAAAGGCTCCCCTGTTTTGAACGAGTCGCCGGGCTGCTTGTACCACTTGACGATGGTGGCCTCTTCCATATTCATGCCGACTCGAGCGAGCTTGAGGGCCACTCTCACTTGCCTTGGCCTAGCGAACCAGCGAGTGCGACAATTCGGCGGCGACGCGGGCGATATCGTCAGCGCCCGGCAGCACACGCATCTCGGCATTTGGTGCATATGGCATCGATACATCCGGAACCGTGACACGCTTGACGGGCGCTTTGAGCGACCGAAACGCTTTGTCCGCGATGATCGCGGCGATGTGGCTCGCGGCGCTGCATCGGTCGCGCGCTTCATCGACGACAATTGCCCGGCCAGTCTTGGCCACCGATTGAATGACGGTGTCTTCGTCGAGCGGCACCAGGGTCCGAGGGTCGATCACCTCGGCTTCGATTCCAGTTGAGTGGAGTTTCTCTGCGGCACTTAGCGCAGGCTTCAACATCGATCCGATTGCGACGATGGTAACGTCCGAACCCTGTCGCACGATCGCGGCCTTGCCGAACGGCACCGTGAAGTCTCCGTCTGGGACTTCGCCGGTATCGCCGCCTCGGCCGCTGGCCTCCAGAAAGAATGTTGGGTTGTTGCCACGAATGGCCTGTTTGAGCAAACCCTTGGCATCGGCTGGGGTGGCCGGCACAAGCACATTCAGGCCGCCGAGATTCATCAGGACAGGATGAGGCGTGTCCGAGTGCTGGGCGGCTGTGGAGCGCCCGCCGCCATAGCCCGCGATAACCGTGATGGGTAGCTCGATCTGTCCGCCGGTCATCAAGCGAAGCTTCGCCATCTGATTCGCAATCGCATCGAAACCGGTATAGATAAAGTTCGAGAACATCATGTGCAACACCACGCGATAGCCCGTAACCGCGGCTCCCACCGCCATGCCCGCCAGGGTGGCTTCGCAGATCGGAGTGTTGCGGATGCGGTTTCTTCCAAAGCGCTCGAGCAATCCCCGGGTATCGCCGAAGATCGCGAGCTCGACGTCCTCTCCGAACAGAATGACTTTCGGGTCCCGCTCCATTTCCTCGAGCAGGGCCTCGTTGATCGCCTGAATGTAGCGTTTCCGCGCCATGGTCAATCCTCAGGGCTTCTGCCCGGAAAACATTACGTTGAAGGTGAGTTCCGGGTCGGCTGGCTCGCCCGCTTCTGCAAATCGAACGGCGTCCTCTACGGTCCGCGCGATTTTCCCCGAAACATCGTCCAGACGGCTGGCCGTGGCGACGTTCGCAGATAGCAAATGTTCTCGGAGACGGACGATCGGGTCACGCTTGCGCCACTCGTCGATTTCCTGCTTTTCGCGATACTTGCCGCCCGAAAGAAACAGGTCTTCCGATTCGAGGTGGCCCTGAATTCGATACGTCCGCGCCTCGACAAACGCCGGACCTTTTCCGCTGCGCGCCCATTCGATGGCTTTCGCAGCCGCATTCGAGACTGCAAGAACATCATTTCCGTCGACGATTTCAGCGGGGATCTTAAAGGCCTTGGCGCGATCCGCGATTTCGCCGGACGTTACCGTCACGGTTGGCGTGAATTCACAAAAGTGGTTGTACTCGCACACGAAGACGAGGGGGAGTTGCCACAGCGAGCTCACATTGAGGCATTCCATGAACACGCCTTGGTTGGCGGCACCGTCGCCAAAGAACGCGACGGCGACGCGTCCATTGCCGCTGAGCTTGGCGGTCAGCGCGGCGCCCGTCGCGATCGCAAACCCGCCGCCGACGATTCCATTCGCTCCCAAGATTCCTTTCGAGAGGTCGGCGACGTGCATCGATCCGCCCATGCCCTTGCAGATGCCTGTCCGCTTGCCCCAGATCTCGGCCATCATGGCCTTCGGGTCGCCGCCTTTTGCGAGGAAGTGGCCGTGACCCCGGTGCGTGCTGGTAATCCAGTCGGTGTCGCGCAAGTTGGCGCAGACGCCGACAGCGACCGCCTCCTGACCAATGTAAAGATGTACGGCCCCGGGCAGCTTGCCAGCCGCTGCGTCGGCTCTCAGGCGCTCTTCCATGAGGCGTATAAGCGTCATCCTCTCAAACAGCGAGAGCAGTTGATCATTGGTCAGCTTCTGCGGCTCCGTCATGGTCGTCGATTTCTAAATGCCCCATTGCGGTCGTTCTCCGAAAATATCACATGCGGCGCAGGCTGTGGCCTGGCGTCCATCCTCAGGTCGCACTGGCACAGGTATACATTTCAACGCACGAACTGCGTTCCGCGCAATGTCGATCACTGGAGTCTACAGCAACATGCTGCGCGTGTTGCGGATCAGACCGGCTCAGTAGAAGGCTGTAACTCGGATACATGCCGGACGGCTGCCCGCGCGGATTCAATACCGTGAGCATGCGATTCTCGTCCATGTCGTTCTTCCGCTGAAAGATCAGTGCCAGATGGCTCTTCTCCGATTAGGCCGGCTGCGAGCGGGACATCTCGCCGGCACGCGCAACGGAAATCTTTGAAATCTTGCCGTCGCGCAGGACGTAGTGGACAAACACTCGTCCTCGAATGCATTCGCCCTTCTTGAGCGGTCCCACCACGAAATTCGGCGCGTCCTCGATCGCGGTGAACTGAGTCGTGACGTCTGCCGCGATGCCGTTCTCATCTGCGACGAACCGATGGATCGTGAGATTCTCGCGAACAGTCTTGAACATCTCCCGATAGAAATTCAGAATTCCGTCTTTCCCTCGCAGCGTAATCCCCGAGCCCAGCTCGCACGTCACGTCGTCGTTGTAATACTGGGGGAAGCGATCGAAGTCAGCGTTGCTGAAAGCTTTGGTGTACTCGTTGAATGCCTGACGCTGCTCGAGAGTTCCGCCGAGCCTCGGCGTCGGCTTCGAGACACCCTGTTCGACGGGCCAAGTGGAGGCTTTCAGATGGCAGACCTTGCCGTCTCTCAGGTAATAGACCACGAAGAATTTCACGGTGGTCATCTCGCCCTTCTTCAGCGGCTTGAACTGGAAATCGGGCTTGTCCACGAGCGCGTGAAAGTCGATATCGATCTCAGCCAGAATGTGGTCCTTGTTCTGCGCCACCACCTGCGGCCGCAGGATCTCGCGAATGCCGTCGTGCGCCCAGTGCAGGAACTTCAGCAATTCAGCGGCTCCGTGAAAAGCCCGAGCGCCGCCCGAGAACACCGTGTCCTCGGTGAAATAGGTCTTCACCAACGCCTCGTCGTTCCCGGAGTTGAATAGCTCGACGTAGTTTTGATAGTTCATCTATGCCCTCGCCGGCGCGGCCGATTGGGACCGCGCGATGTGCTTGCCGCTGGCCCAGCTTCCGTGGTACCCGGGGCGCAATCTGAGCGGAAGCTTCATCGTTGCCAAGGGTCCGTCCTCGATCCGCAGTGCTTCGTAGAGATACACATCGGTCCGCATTTCGTCGCGGTGCGTTGCGACTTGAATGATGTATCCGTCGCCTTCGCCGGACGATCCGGGCTTGGGAATGAAGCAGGGTTCCTGCAAGCTCGTCTTCTCTCCCGCCTCCCAGCTCGACGTCTTTCCCGTAGCGTGATCCACGTGCCCCAGGCTCGAACGTACACCCCAAAATCCCAAGAGCCATCCGTGGCGATACGGAGCCGCAATGTAGCGATCGTCCATACGCGGAAACTCGCCTACGAATTGCGTCAACTGCTCCGCGGACTTGAACGTATCAGATTTCGAACCCAGGTCGACGGTCCAGCGCGTCACCCGCGACGCAGCCTTCGACGGATGCCAGGGCGTCCCCGCAATATCGGGAAAAAAGGGGAACATCGTACTTTCGGCCACCGGCATGTCGATGTGCACCTTCGCGCCGTCGTCAAACGCATTCATCACATGCGACGCGAATTGATTGGGAGCGTGGAACCAGCGGAGGTCCTTGGATTCGCCGTCACGCGGAAGCACGCCGAGATAGATGTCCTTGGTCGCGTCCCATCCATAGTGGGGCAGGCCGGTTTGGAGCCGTTCGATACTGCCGACGACCGGGATGACGGGAAACACCACATAGTCCCGCGTCACGCCGAAATCATGCAGCATGCAGTAGTAGGGCAGCTCGAACCACACCTCGCGCGTGATTTTGCCCGCGGGACTGATCTCGTAGTAGACGGCGTCGCGCGTCATCAGACCTTTGGCGCCGAACGCAAACGCAAGCATCTCACCCGTCTCCGGATCGATCTTCGGATGCGCCGTGAACGTTTGACTCGTTAGCTTTCCTTCAAAATCCCAGTTGCCTTTCGTCTCCAGGCTCAGCGGATCCATCGCGACCGGCGGGCTATCTTCTTTCATGGCGAAGAGGACACCGTTATGAACGAGCACGTTCGTATTCGCGAGTCCTCGATTCTTGCCCTGGACGCAGGGCTCGTCGGAAAACGGATTTCGATACCGTCCAAATAGCGCGCGCCCCGCTTCGCGCTCGAGCTTGAACCGATCCGTGCGAACGTATCGGTGCTTCAGATCGACGCGACCATTCTGAAAGCGGAACATCGAAACGGTACCGTCGGCATTGAAAGGCACGTCGTTTTCGAATCGCGGCGGAAACTGGAAATCAGGCGCGACTCGATAGAATGCGCCGTCAAGATCGGCCGGAATATCGCCCTCGACCTCCAGATCGTGAATGTCTACTTCGATCCGGCTGGGGGCATTGATGCCTTCGAACATCGGCAGCTTCGGAAATCTCGCCATGATCTAGTCCTCGTTCGCAGCCCGGCGATTGCAAACGGACGCCTTCGCCAAGCGCCACCCTTCTGAGGCAATCTGCCATGTATACCCGCCGCGCCAGATGGTTGTCAAGACATCATTGTGCGGACCGGCGGCACTTGATATGATGCGCCGCGACGAAATCCAAGTAAACGACAATGAGGCCCGTGAAATTGTGGTTCCGAACCGCACGCGCGCCGCGATGGATTTGGCAGATTTCGTCGTGTGATCGAGCCGGAATACTCTATACTTCTCCAAACCGACGTGCATTTCGAGGAGACTGAATGACGATGAGTGTTGAAGGTCTGCGAACGCTGCGAAATCGCACGATCGTGCGAGATCGAGCGCGCGCAGCGAATCCGGCAGGGGCGAAGCGCCGCCGCGAGCATGCGCCTCATATCGAGGCGCTCATCCGGCTGATTTCCGTGCGCATCGTCCGTCTCTCTGAAATGATTCTTCGCATCGGCACGCATGTGTTCAAGAGCCGCTTCGGCGTGAAACCCACGGACTTGCGGATCCTGGTAATGCTGGCTGCCTATCAGCCGATCTCCGTGAACGAGGTAAGCCGCAGGACGCACATCGACAAGGCCTGGATCAGCCGTTCGCTGACCGCTCTGCTGCGCCGCAAACTGATCACAAGGATGGCGCATCCGTCCGA
>Ga0187781_10000062_pt1 | contig 66220 bp, 60 predicted proteins | sample 0715_SJ02_MP02_2_FD_132447 | JGI IMG/M metagenome (GOLD analysis project Ga0187781, IMG submission 132447) | Tropical peat soil microbial communities from peatlands in Department of Meta, Colombia - 0715_SJ02_MP02_20_MG | ecosystem: Environmental > Terrestrial > Soil > Wetlands > Peat | place...
GAACTCTCTCGCACCTAGAGAAGCATTCCTGGGTTTGCGCCACACCGGCATCTGCGATAGATTCACGGCTTCGCGTGCGCACGGCGAGCCTTCAGGCGCCATAAGGAATCCTCCATGAATCGTCGCTTTCGTTACGGCCCTTATTTCGTAGCTTTCATGTCCATCATTCAGGCGAGCGCGCTGTGCCTGGCGCAACAGGCCAAGCCGCTCGCGGTTCCGGGAAACCTGGGCCAGGATCTTGCGGACTATGTGGCCATCCCGGCGATTCCCGGGTATGAAGGCGAGCTGGTTGCGAAGCTGCGCGCCGAGCTGAGCGCCCTGAAGCCGGTCACGGACAACTTGGGCGACGTCGTGGTCACCATCGGAGACGGCGCTCCGCGCCGGCTCATCGTCACGCCGATCGATGAGCCCGGCTTCGTCGTGAGCCAAATCATGGACGACGGCTACCTCCGCGTTCAGCGCCTGCCGCAGTCGGGCCTGCCGCCTGCGTTCAATGATCTCTATGCGGCTCAGCCGGTCCGCGTTCAAGCCGCGGGCGGCAAGTGGATCGACGGAGTCACCGCCGGCCTCTCGGTCCATCTTCAACCGGGACGCGTGAACCCTCCGAAATCGAGCGACCTCGAAAACTTGTACGTGGATGTCGGCGCGAATTCGGCTGCGGAAGCGCGCAAGGCCGGCGTGGATCATCTGAGCGCCGTCGCCATCCACCGGCGTCTCGGCAATCTCAATGATGAATTCGTCGCCGGCGCTTCCGTCGGGGACCGCTTCGGAGCCGCGGCGCTTGTCGAAGTGCTGCGCCAGGCCGATCCATCGAAGATTCATGGGACGCTGATTGCCGCATTCGTGGTGCAGCAATGGGCGGGCGCGCGGGGACTTCAGCGCATTCTGAGCACCATTCAGGCCGACGAGATGATTTACGTCGGCCGCTTGCTGCCCGGCGGCCGCGTTGCCGGCGCAGAAAATATTCATCGAGCTCCCCGGCGCGACCCCGGCACCGGCGTGCTCCTCGGCCTGGAAAAAACCGACGGGACACCCACGGGGCTTGCCGCGGAGCTGAAGCAGATGGCGGAGGCCAACAAGATTCCCTTCGCCGTGGATTATTCGGCGGATTTTATCGCCCCCGGCTATTTTCCCGCGCCGCCGCTTCCGGAAAAGTCGGCACACATCGGAATCGCCGCGTCCTGGCCCGCGACTCCTGCAGAAATAATCAGCACGACGGACCTTGCAGGGCTCGTCAGCCTCCTCGAAATCTACGTGCAAGGCGAGCGCACGCCCGTGATCGAACTGGGCCATCCGTTCGAAAACCACGTGTTTTCGCGGCCCGCAGTCGGCGCGTCGAAAGCCGAAACCGTGCTTCCGCACACGGTGGAAGCATATGGAGTCTCGGGCCACGAAGGGCCGGTGCGCGAAACGGTCAAGCGGCTGCTGCCGCCCTGGGCAAAGCCCATCACGGACGACGACGGCAACTTGATTTTGCGCCTGGGCACGCCGCCTTTCGGCTCGGGCGCGCCGCGCATCCTGGTGGTCGCGCACCTGGACGAAATCGGATTCGCGGTGAAATCCATCGCCAAAGACGGCCGGCTCGAGCTCGATTGGCGCGGCCGCGGCGAGCTGAATTTCTTCCTCGGGCATCCTGTGCTGGTGCATACGGAAACAGCCGATCGCGACGCGATTCTCGAATTGCCCAACGGATGGGATGAAGCGAAGTTCGAGTGGCAGCAGACTCCCGAACCCGCGATTCGCGCCGACGCCGGCGCGCGCACCCCGGAAGAAGCCGAAAAGCTCGGTATCAAAGTGGGCGACACGATCACCATTCCCAAGGCCTACCGCGCGCTGCTCGGCACGCGCGCCGTGGGACGCAGCTTCGACGACCGCGTCGGCTGCAGCGCACTCATCGCCGCGGTCTGGTCGCTCGGCGCGCCGCTGAAAGACCGCGACGTCACCTTCGTGTGGTCCACCAGCGAGGAAGTGGGACTTGTCGGCGCCGGCAAGCTGGCCAAGCGCCTGGCTGCCGAAGGCCGCGAGCCCGATTTCGTTTTCGCCGTGGACACTTTCGTGAGCTCCGATTCGCCGCTCGAATCGAAGCGCTTTGCCGATGCGCAGCTCGGCAAAGGCTTCGTGGTGCGCGCGATCGACAATTCGAATATCGTTCCGCGCGAGTTGGTCGAGAAAGTCCTGAAGCTCGCGCGCGCGAATCAAATTCCCGCGCAATTCGGCGTCACCGGCGGCGGAAATGACGGCGCTGCCTTCACACGTTACGGCCCGGTGGACGTGGCGCTCGGCTGGCCCCTGCGCTATTCCCACTCGCCCGCGGAGCTGGTGGACACGCGCGACGTAGACGCGTTGAGCCGCATCGTTGCCGCCATCGCTCGAAGCTGGTAGCGAGCCGCGCCGCTTGCCGCTGCCTTGCGCAACGGCGCGATCCAAACGCGTCTGATATAATCTCGCGGCGTGCCCGGCCCCAAATTCAAGCCGCCCCGCTACGTGGTTGTCGAGGGGCCCATCCGCGTCGGCAAATCAACGCTGGCAAAAATTCTCGCCGAGCAAATGCACGCCCGCCGGATTTTCGATTGCGAAGATAATCCCTTCCTCGCGAGCTTCTACGACGAAAAACCCGGCGCAGCTTTTCGCGCCCAGATGTATTTCCTGTACGAGCGCCACCGCCGGCTGCTCGAAAAGCACGGCGAGGATAGCGGCGGTCCGGTGGTGAGCGATTTTCTCTTCGAGAAGGACAAGATCTTCGCCTACATCAATCTCGACAACGAAGAGCTGAAGCTTTACGAACGCTACTTCGACATGCTGGCTCCATCGGTTCCGCCGCCCGACCTTGTCATTTACTTGCAAGCGAAGCCGGAAGTGCTGCGCAAGCGCGTCTCGAAAAAAGGCGACCCTTCGGAGAAGCAAATTTCGCCGGAATACGTGGAAGCCGTGGCCAACGCCTACGAACATTTTTTCTTCCGCTACTCGGCTTCGAATTTGCTCGTGGTGGATACTTCGGAGATCGATTTTGTCGAGCGCAACCAGGATTTGCAGGAGCTTCTGCGCCGCCTGCGCCAGCCGGTGAAAGGCACGCAGTATTTCTTGCCGCTCGGGCAGAGCTAGCGCCGCGCGATTCTTCCCCAAAAAATTTTTTCGCCGGAAAACAACGATTCGGGATGGGCCGCCCGGGGCCGCCCATCCCGAATCGTTTCGGAGGAGAGGAGCTTTTTGCGAAAGCTTTCGTGCCGCGCTCAGGCCGCCTTGTACGGGCCCGTCAAGCGATGGCGCCATCGGCCCAGCGTGCGATTCACCGGGTGGCTGCGGTGGAGAAACGACAGCACCGGCTGCCGCCGCACCCCGATCTTTTCCAGGGCCCGCCGGATACGGAAATCCCGGCCCGCCGAAACCAGCCCTCTTTCCAGCGTGTCGATAGCTTCCTGTGTCCGCCCGGCCTGGTGATACACCTCCGCCAGGTTCAGGTAAAGCTGGGCGTGGTTGACCCTCATCCCGAGGGCTTCCTGGCACAGCGTTTCGGCGTCGCCAAACCGCTTTTCCGCCAGCGCCGCCAGCAATCCGGTATAGGAAAGGTAAAACGGGTTCTTGGGGGCGATTCCCAGGGCGCGCCGGGCGTGCTGCAAGGCTGCATCCGCCTGCCCGTCGCGAAGGTGTTTCAGGCATTCCTTGAAGTCGGTCATCCCGGCATCTGAGGGTGAGGTGGTTCCAATCCAATGGGACATAAGCTCCCTCCAAGCCCCGCGGCCTTCCGCAGCGGCCTATGAAGGAGGTTACGAGCGTGATTTGTTGAAAGGAATAGGACATACGGACAGATTTAGTACTGGTACTTCTCCTGTACCATGTGACAGGGCCCCCATGGCAGCCCCGGCAGCCTCATTTTCCGGCCCCCCAAATACTGATTGAACCAGCCAAGAGTGCAGACCGGGGACATCCCTGACAGGTTGGACAGGGGACATTCCTGACACTGCGACCGGCGATGGGGCCTACCGGGAGGAGAGGGTCACTGCCGAGGGCGACGGCAGCGGGGAGGGCGGCGAAGGGGAAGCGTCCGGCACAGGCAGAGGCAGAGTGACGTGAAACGTGCTTCCCTTACCGATTTGGCTCTCGACCCAGATGCGGCCATTCATGGCGGCTACGATCCGCGCGCAGATTGCCAGGCCCAGGCCGGTGCCGCCATACTTCCGGGTCATCGAGCCGTCCACCTGCGAGAAGGGTGCAAATATTTTTTCTTTTTTCTCGGGAGGAATGCCGGGGCCGGTGTCCTCGATTGCAAAATGGACGCCCGCAACGCGGCCATCGCAAGGTTCCAGCGAGACCTTCACCGAAACACGGCCCTTTTCCGTGAACTTGATCGCATTTCCGGCGAGATTGCTGAGAATCTGGCGAACCCGTCCGGGATCCCCCACCACCGCGCCCTGAATGGCGGGGTCGACTTCACAGATGAACTGGAGACCTTTCTTTTGCGCGCGATCGCCCAATAATTTCAGAGGCTCACGCAGCGTTTCGCGGAGGTCGAAAGGAACCGTTTCGAGCTCGAATCGATTCGCGTCAATGTGCGAGAAGTCCAGAATGTCGTTCAAGACGGACAGGAGCGACTCTCCCGAGTGGCGCACCAATTCCAGATGCTCGCGCTGCTCCGCGGTGAGGCCGGACTCCAAAATGAATTGGGTCATGCCGAGGATCCCGTTGAGGGGCGTGCGGAGCTCGTGGCCCATGGTCGCGAGAAAGACGGATTTCGCTTCATTGGCGGCTTCGGCAGCTTCGGTGGCCTCTTTCAGGGTCTGCACGTACTCTCTCTGCGCCGTGACGTCGCGAACGGCGGTGCAGACGAGTGTTCCCGCCTCCGTCTGAAAAGGACTGAGGGTGATGTCGGCCGGGAATTCGCTGCCGTCCTTCCGCATGGCATAGAACTCGAAGCCGGCGCCCATCGGGCGCCTCTGCGGGGCCAGAGAAAATTCGTTGCGTCTGCGAATATGGTCTCCCCGAAAGCGTTCGGGCAGCAGCATCTCGATCTTCCGTTGGAGCATTTCGGCTCGATCGTAACCGAACAATTTCTCCGCTTGCGAATTCACGAGCACGATTTCGCCCCGGCCGTTGACAACAATCAGCGCGTCCGGGGCCGACTCCAGCAGTCCTCTGAATTTCACTTCGGCGCGGCGGGTCATTTCGAGCTCCGTCTCCTGGGCGGAGAGACGCCGATCGATCTGGGAGGTAAAGATCGCGAGGCCGAGCACCATAAAAGTGACCACGATGATGCCCGTCATGCCGAGCGCAGAGATACTCAGAGCGTTCGACGTGGCTCCCTCGATCATCGAAGATGGCCTGAACCGGGCCGCCGCCATTCCGGTGTAATGCATCAGGGGAATCGCCCCGCCCATGGCAACGGCGCTCCATGCTTTTCGCCAACTGGCCATCTTCTGCTCCCCTCGAAAGCGAAACGTGAGGGATAGCGCGGCCCAGGAAATCACGATGGCCAGAACCACCGAAAGCGTCACGAGCGGAACCGAATAGCTGCACATTGCCGGCATGCGCATCGCCGCCATTCCGATGTAATGCATTCCCGCGATCCCTCCGCCCATGATGAGGCTGCCGGAAATCGCGGGAAGCAGGTTCAGATTGTTTCGACTGACAACAAACAACGCCGTGGCGGACGCGAAGATGGCGGCCAGAAGCGACACGAGCACCGTGGGCCAATCGTATTCGACCGGAACCGGCAGCCGGAATGCCAGCATGCCCACGTAGTGCATCGACCAAATGCCGATGCCCATGGCCGTAGCGCCCCCGGTGAGCCATTGGTAGCGCGTCCAGCCCCGCGCCGAGGTGACTCTTCCCGCGAGGTCGAGCGCGGCGTAGGAAGCGGAGACGGCAATGAGAACCGACACGGCAACCAGGCGGTAATCGTACGAGCCGGCCAGGGTGAGCTCAGGAGAGACCATGGTCCGGCCTTTCGGCGATGCGTGACGCTCGAGCGGCTTGCATCGGAACAATCCTGAGAAGGGGAAAAACAGGAAGGGGATTCCATTTTGACGCAGCAATCCGGCAAGTCAAGCGTGGCGCTTGGCGGGCAGCCCAATTGTTAACCACGCTAAGAGATTTTGGTGAAGCTCGCCCGGCGCAGGCTATGTTGATGTTCCTGCGCCGAGCGCGGCCGTCTTTTCAGGAAGGCTCCTGGTCGTAAGAGCACAGCCAGGAGTGGCTGTGCCACTTAAGGGCAACGGCGGAGGGCCGGGGCTACTGCACTTCGATTGTGGTCACGCTTAGGGCGGGGAGCGTCAAGGTCAGCGACGTTCCGCCCACCGCCATCGTGCCGATCGAAACGGGCGCGACCGGATTCTGGCCCTGGGCGGTTGCGGCGGTCATTTGGTAAAGATAGGCGGTGCCGGCGAGCGGGAGGCCATTAATCGCCGTCACCTGCGACCCAGCGGACCGGTTGATCGCTACGAACACGTACCGCCCCGGCGTCGTGCTGTCCGAGCTGGCGTACACCACCACATTCTGCACGCTGCTCGATACAGCCTGGATCGACGTGTCGCCGAAGTTCGCGCCGGCGCCATCGAAATCACGGAACGCGCGGAATCCCGCGAGCGCATACGAATACGTTCCGCCGGGCGGCCAGAAATTCGCGGCAAAAAGTCCCTGACCGCCGAAGATTCCCAGGTTGTCCGCCTGCGCGATCGTTCCCGCAATGTGGTTCCATCCGCCGCTTTCGTACTCGGTGATGGAAATTTTCATCCCCGGGAATTCGGCGTTGATCTTAGCCTGAAGGCGTCCCAGGATGTTGATGGGAGTATTGCCGAGCTCCTCGTAGATCCAGGGATTGCTGTTGGTCGAGTCGGTGAAAGTGGGATCCCAGAGCGCGCGCGGGCTCTGCACGATGAGCTGCACTTGCGCGTCGGTCAGCGTCGTCCCGGTCAGGTCGATACTTCGAGTCCCATTCGAGTCATACTCCTCCGCGTACCAATGAAAGTCGTACACGTCCACCAGCGGCTTGCCGTAAGTGGCCGAGGCCGCGCTGATCGCCGCCAGGTATTTGTCCGGGAACCAATTCGCGCCGCCCGGCGTGGCGCTCAATTCGCCCTGCCAGTTGTAGATGCCCTGGAATCCATAATGCACCGGGCCGAAAATCACCATGTCGGGAAACTGGTCCTTGAGCGCTTCGGTGAGCGTGATCGTCTTCGCGATGTAGTTGTCCGAGGTCACCGGATTCGGGCCCTGCACTTCCAGGTGCGTCGAGTTCCAAAGCTCCGGCTCATTGTCGAGGCTGACGAACGTCGGATGCGCCGGGCTGGTGCCGAAAATCCCCATGCCCGAAAATTTCTGGTCCAGCGCCCACACGAATTCGTCCATGAACACGTCGGGGCCCGTGGTGGGCGGGTTCACGGTGAACGGCGCGTTCGAGACAGTGCTCTTTTGATCCACCACGGTCTTGAAGCGCGTCATGTCCGGCGGATTGGCCACGCTCACCGGCCCGTTTTCGTCGGCGGCCACAAGGCCCTGGAGCTGCACGGTCACAAGGCTCGCAAGGCCGTCCGCTTGATCCGCGGCGATAAAGCTGCGCACCGCTTCGGCGGGCACGTTGCTGCTGCTCAGATAATTGTCGTTCTCGTAGAGATAGTCGCTGCCTGCGTTCGACGCATTCGTCTCCCAGTTGTACGCGGTCCAGCGATTGCCGCCGGCGCGATCGAACGTGAGCTGCGGGGGCGCTCCGGACACACCGTTATAGAAATTCATGCCGTAGATCCAGGGCGAGATGGGCCGCGCATTCGCGGGAGTGAGTGTGATCGTCACGTTGAGGGTCGGCGCCGAGGGCGTGGCGCTCACGGGCGAAGTGTTGCCGCTCTCTCCGGCGGAGTTGAGAGCCGAGACAACGTAATAGTAGGTGGCGCCGTTCGTCACGCTCGCATCGGTGTAATTCGCCGCCCCGGGCGAAGCCAGAGTGGTGTTGAAGGGGCCGCTGCTGGATGTCGAGCGCTTCACGTGATAGCTCGTCGCGCCGGCGCTCGCATTCCAGCTCAAGCTCACCTGCGCGTTGCCCGGCGCGGCTTGCAAGCCTGTGGGTGTTGCCGGAGGCGCTGCCGGAGCGCTCGGCGTGGCCGACACTTCCGCCGAATTCGCGCTCTGCCCGTAGGAGTTGTAAGCCGATACAACGTAAAAATACTTCGTGCCGTTTGTGAGACCGGAGTCGGTGAAGTTCGTCCCTGCCTGCGCTGCGATCTGCATTTCCGCACCGCTCGTGGTCGAGCGCTTGATGTAATAGCCCGTGGCTCCCGCGCTGGCCATCCAGCTCAGCATCACCTGCGCGTTGCCCGGCGTCGCAGCCAGGCCTGCGGGAGCCGCCGGCGCATTTCCATTTCCACCGCCGCCGCTCGCGCTGTAGCCTCCGCAGCCTGCATTTACCACGAGCAGCAATGCGCAAGCCGCCGCCGCAAGAATTGAAATCACCCGCCTCGCAAGGTTCATCTCACGCGTCTCCAATCGCCAGTGGGGCACGACTCCAGAATTTTTTCGTAGGGGCACGGCATGCCGTGCCCGCTTTCCCGCGACCCTCGGCGCGACCGTGCAGATTTCAGGCTGGGTATCCACTTCTACGCCGGATTAGCTTAAATAGCGGGATTCAATCCAACAAGCTGTCCCGAAGGACAGAAAAAGTTCCAGTCCATTTGCTGCGCGGCGTGTGCATGCATGTGTGAGTTTTGAATATCCCTGAGCACACCAGATCGTATTCAGGAAGACACACGAATGGATCCCCGCTGCACGATTTTGAGTCTTGTATGTTGACTTTCGACCCTCGATCTCCGATTTGCCAGGCCCGACGCGGAGTCAATTCGGGGTGAGACGGAACCTCACATGGGCAATCTAGGATGTTCTTGAGAATTTTGTTGACAGCCCTGAGGATGAGTGTACCCTGCCGATGGCCGTAAATCGAATGAGGCAGGGTCGTTTCGTGTGCGCTCTTCTGACGCATCAAGAAGCAGGGCGCAAGCCACCATTAGGCCAAGAGCCGCATCGAATAAAGAGTCGGCGGATTATAAATAATTCTTATGAGCCGATCGCTCCGCTGCCTGAATCCGATAATTTTTGGGGATGGTTTTGCATGTCCTCCAAGCCACAAGGGGCAAATTGGCTGCGTGCTTTTGAATTTGACGGAACTTGGCGTATGCTACAACGCGCTCGGTTATTGGTAGAGCCTCCCTTGACGCGGCGCTAAGGCAAGCGGGGTAATACCAGTACCAACGGGGCAATTTGGGGAATTTATTTCCCACCCAGTGGAAAACTATTGCGGCTGGGACGATGTTATCTTACGTAACGCGCTGCCATAGAATGGTTTAGGGATTAGAATCTTAGGGCTCATAATTGCTTGTTTGGACGTGGGGCGGAGCATGTTTAGGAGAATTAACAATGATGCCGGTGGATCATCAGCTTCTGGCAGTTAATCTGGATGAGCGCACCCCTGCCCCTACCCCCGACCTAGCGGATGCGGATATGGTCGACGCCGCGTACGAACTGTGGCTGCAGTCCTACCGTGAGAACTCGCACGTCCACTACAAAGTTTGGGGATCAAATGCAAACCTCTGGACGTCCGTCTGCCGAGGCGCAGGCAGCGTAGTGGACCTATTTCCGCGGACGCTGGATTCAATTGGGAGCTTTCATAGCTGCTGTGGTGCCAGCTTGGACGATGCTTGGCACCAAGACTGGATCAGCGTCGGTTCAGATATTTACCGAAGTCTGATAAAATACCGGCAAGGGGAACTTTCAAGTGCCGGAACCTCCTCCGCAAGACCCACGAAATCCAATAATTGGGGAGCCCGTTCCGCCGGAAATTCTGCAGGAAAACCCAACTGTTGGCCCGGCCGGTAAAGCCGTTCTTCTTGCCAAATTGCGAGCTGTTCAATTTGTAGGCCCCCTGCCACCTCCCGAACTCCTCGAGGGCTACGAGAGGGTGAGCCCGGGCTCAGCGGCAAGAATAATAGAAATGGCACAGACTGAAGGCGAGCACCGGAGGTCTATGGTCGGTAAGTGTCTGGAGGCGGACGTCGAGGCAATGCGCAGGCAGTACAGCGAGGCCCGGCTTGGCCAAATTTTCGCATTCGTAATCGCAATGGCGTTTATCGCTGTGGGTGGGCTCGTGATTGATCGAGGACATCCAATTTCGGGCACACTTATTGGGGGCGCGGGGGTGAGCGGAATCGTCACTGCATTTATTCTCGGCAGAACCAAACGTGATTCCAAACAGGAAGCTACTCCAGGTCAGCAGCCTCGGCCCGACGCTAACCAAACCGATTGACATCTGAAACAGCATCACGCCGCGGTAGGTCTTCTTCGATCCGCCGAACCAGTTCAGCTGCTTTTCGCACAGCCCACATTTTCCAGGCTCACTCCGACCGCAGCGCCTGCATCACGTCGACGCGCGCCGCGCGCGCCGCCGGCAGCACCGACGCAATCACCGCCGCGGCCAGCAGCACGAACGCCGATCCGGCCACCGGCAGGGCGCTCGGCATCTGCAAGTCGTGAATGTAGCTTCCCGCGAGGCGCGCCAGCGCGTAGCCGCACAGCGCACCGGCCGCCACGCCCAGCGCCGCCATCAGCGCGCCTTCCGCAATCACGCTCGTGAGCAGATTCCCCGGCTGCGCTCCCAGCGCCAGGCGAATTCCAAATTCGCGCGTCCTCCCGCTCACTGAAAACGCCAGCACGCCCGCCACACCCACCACCGCAATTGCCAGCGCCACTGCCGCGAACCCGCCGAACACCAGCGCGTTCAGCCGATTCGGCGTCAGCACTTCGGCGCGCACGTCCTCGAGCGTGGCCGGCTTCTCCACCGGCTGGTCCACCGACATCGCGCGCACCATCTGCGTGATGGGAGTCGCCAGCGTGTACGGATTGCCGTGCGTGTGCACGAACAGCCTCCCGCCGCCGATCTCCTGCTCGAAGGGGTGATAGACCGTGAGCGCCTTGCCCGGCACCACGTTTTCATCATCCGCATCAGCCGACACACCCACGATCCGCCGCGGCCCGGTGCTCACGTCGATGAATTTCATCACCGGATCGGTCCACATGAAGTGATGGCCCACGGCATCGCCATTCGGAAACATCCGCTGCGCCAGGCTCTGGCTCACGATCACCACTTTTTCGGTATCCTTGCGGTCCAGATCGTTGAAGTCGCGCCCGGAGATCAGCGGCACGCCCAGCGTGGCGAAAAACCCCGGAGACGGTGCGGAATTGCGCGCGCGGGTCCTCTTCCCCCGGCCCGTGCTGGTGCCCTTCGGTCGAAAACTGGAATCCCGGCCCGAAGCTGCCGGCATCGCGCCAGGGAACCACCGTGCCGATGGCCACATTGTCCACGCCCGGCATCTCCCGGATGCGTTCCATCGCATGGCGATAGAATTCGTGCACCTGCTCCGGCGTGCGCCCGTAGGAAATCACCGGCACGTTCAACGCGAGCACGTTGCGCATGTCGAACCCCGTGCGCGCGGCTTGCAGCGCGAGCAGCGTCTTCAGCAGCATCCCCGCGCCCGCCAGCAGCACAAACGACGCCGCAATCTGCGTCACCGCGAAAATCCGCTGCCGCCGGCTCGTGCTTCCGGTGACGCGCAAGCTTCCGCTCGCCACGCTCAGCCCCGACGAAGTGTTCTCCGCCGAAGGCAGCCGCGGCACAAACGCGAGCAGCACCGCCGCGACCACGGCGAGCAGCGCCCCCACCCATAGCAGGCTCGAGTCCACTTTCAGGTCCAGCGCGCGCACCGAAAATCGCGATGCGTACCGCGCCAGGATCGCCACCATCGGCCCTGCGCTCACCACCCCCAGCAGCGCTCCCGCGCCGCACAGAATCAGGCTGTCGGCGAGCAACATTCGCCGCAGCGTGCCGGCGCTCGCGCCCAGCGCCGAGCGAATCGCAAGCTCGCCTTCACGCCGCACCGTCCGCGCCAAAATCAAATTTGCGGCGTTCGAGCAGGCGATGATGAACACCAGCCCCGAAGCCGCCAGCAGCACCCACAGCACGCTGCGCGCGCCCGAAGTGATTTGGTCGCGCATCAGCACCGCGCTGATTTGGAAATTCGCCTGCGGCGAATATGCCTCGGGATGGTCGCGCTTGATCGCCGCATACACGATGCGCAGCTCGTTGCGCGCGCTCTCGAGCGTCTGGCCCGGCGCGAGCCGTCCGAACAGCTCGGTCATGCGGTGGACGCGCCCGGTGACCATCGTTGCGGACAAGTGGTGCGGGCTTGTCACCACGTTGGCGATGATTTCCGTTTCCGCCGGATACGGCACGGAAGGCTCGAGCACGCCGACAATCGTGGCCATGCGCTCGTCGAGCCGAATCGTCTTCCCGATCACCGCGGGATCGCTTTTCAGCACCGTCGTCCAGAAGCGGTAGGTGAGCACCACCGCGCCCGCCGCATTCGGGCCATCGTCATTCGGCCCCAGCAATCGCCCGAGCACCGGCCGCAGCCCCATCACTTCGAAATAATTTCCTCCGACAACCCCGGCGCGCACTTCCCGCGGCTCGCCCAGGCCGATCATGCTGAACCCGATCGTGGAAAAATCGCCGAACGCCGTCAGCGTCTTCACGCTCGCTTGCAGGTCGCGAATTTCCGGCACCGACCAGGTCACGTTCTCGACGCCGATTCCCGGCGCGCCCTGCCGTATATAGATGAGGCGGTCCTCATCGCGATTGACCAGCGGCCGCAAGAGCACGCCGCGCACCAGCGTGAAAATCGCCGCGTTCGCGCCGATTCCGAGCGCCAGCGTCAAAATCACCGTCGCCGCGAGCCCCTTCGTCCGCCCGAGCGACCTCAGCGCCACTTTCAATTCCCGCAGGTACGAATCCGCGTCGAAGCTCATGGCCCACTCTCCTCAAAACTTCGCGTCAGAGCCAGGGAATGCCACTCTCCCGATGGGCGTTTTTCACCGAGACGCAGCACTGCCAAGAGTGGCTGCGCCACTCGTGTCGTTCTCTTCGTAGGGGCACGGCATGCGGTGCCCGGTCTTCGAACTTGCAGTGCGACGCCTTGGTTTCCACAGCGCAAGCCATCCCCGCGCGGGCCCGTTGGAAGGATAGACGCATCGCTGCCGCAATAGGAAGCGCCTTGTTTCCTGGGAACGCCACTCTCCCGATTGGCGTTTTTCACCGAGACGGACCACTGCCAAGAGTCGCTGCGCCACTGCTGCCGTTCTCTTCGTAGGGGCACGGCATGCCGTGCCCGGTCTTCGAACTTGGAGTGCGACGCCTTGGTTTCCACAGCGCAAGCCATCCGCACCCGGCCATGTCAATGGTAGGAATTTCGCCCACCACAAGCTGCGTAACCCGTCCGCAGGGGAGGCAGCATCATGGAAGAAGTTTCGATCCCTTCCCGCCTTAATCGTCTTTCTCGACTTGCACTTCGCTGCTAGACTAGATGGGGAGCGAGTTTTCGGATGGCTACCAGCGTAATCACCAGAGATCCAAATATTCTCGGAGGCGTACCTATCTTCCGCTCCACCCGCGTGCCGTTCCAAGCTTTGCTCGATTATTTGGAGGGCGGGCAGACGCTGGACAATTTCCTCGCAGACTTTCCCACCGTAAGCCGCGAAACCGCCATCACCGCGCTGGAAGAAGCCAAGGCGCTGGTCGTAGCGCACCTTGAATGAAAGTACTTCTGGACGAATGCGTTCCGAAGCCGATCCGGGACAACATATCAGTCGAAGGGCACCAATGCATCACAGTCCCCGAGGCAGGATTGTCCGGTAAAACAAACGGCGCATTGCTGGTCCTGGCTCGAGGGCGGTTCGAGGCATTTGTCACGCTGGATAAAGGCATGCGATTCCAGCAAAATCTTTCCGGGGCCGATATCGGAGTCGTCATCATTCGAGCGAAATCCAGCCGCGTAGCCGACGTTCTCCCGCACATTCCAGCTTGCCTCGTGGCGCTGCGTTCTCTGAGACCTGGGCAAGTAGTTGAGGTTGGAGAGAAGCAGTAGGCTAAAAGTCAGGGAGGAGGTGCCTATGCCGGCGCGAAAAGACGATCTGAACGACCGCCTTTCCAGATTTCGTGAGATCAACCTCACCGTCACGGGGAGAAAATCAGGCCGCGCGATCACCAACCCAGTGTGGTTCGTGTGGGAAGACAGCAAGCTCTACCTTCTGCCGGTCTCGGGATCCGATACGCAGTGGTACAAGAACGTGCTCCAGAACCCGGCGATTGGAATCGAAGCGCGCGGCGCCAAGGGAGAATTTCAAGCGGCGCCGATCAAGGATGCCAGGCAAGTCGCTGCCGTAACTGAAAAATTCCGCGAGAAGTACGGCCCCAGCGACGTTAAAAAATATTATTCCAAATTCGACGTCGCCGTCCTCGCCCAGCCCCGCTGATCCCTCCCTCGCCTATGTAGCGGCCACCTTTTTACCCTGAGCGCAGTCGAAGGGCAGGTGGGCCGGATTTTTCTTGGCTGTTGTAGCGCCGGCATCCTGCCGGCTCCTCGCTCTTGTTGTGGCCTTGCCCTTATGGAGTGCGGCGGCTTGACGCCGCTTTGTCGCGGCGAGGCGCGGTGCTTGCGTCCGCCAGCCTTTTGGAGGACTTGACTCGCCCGCCCCTGCCTCCTCCCACGCCCGTCATCCTGAGGCCGCACTTGCCGCCGAAGGATCTCTCTTCGTAGTTGTAGCGCCGGCATCCTGCCGGCTCTTCGCCTTTCCCTGGGAACGCCAATCTCCCGATTGGCGCCTTTGCCTTTCTGTCGGCATCCTGCCTGCCCGCCGCAGCTTTAGCGTAGGCGGACCTGTCGCGCCGTAGCCTTGGCGTAGGCGGACCTGTCGCGCCGTAGCAGCCTCACCGCGTAGGCGGAAGCGCGCTGGGAGTGATCGCGCCGGGCCCGAGCGAAGTGCTTTACTTCGGCGTGGTTCACTTGCCTTACGGCGTCATCGGAGTGGGCGTTTGCGTCGCGGCCGCGATCTACTACCTCGTGTGCAAATATTTCGTGAATTTCTTCAACGGAGTGGCAGGAATCGCGTAGCGGGTGGCTCACCTAGCCGCGGGTGTCGTACTGATGGCCTGCCTGCGCTCTTCGACTAGCCGAAGCAAATGGTTCGCGAGGACAATCACCTCAACAGCAATCACCGGGTCCCGCACCGTGCCAGTGCGGTGGCTGGAAGAGTTCTTGTAGAGGCCGATGGCCCCTGCGAATAAGTTGGCCATGGCTTCCTGTTCCGATTTCAGTGATGTCCTATCAGTCAGAGGTCCATTGGCAGGGTTGAAAGCCTCGCGCATCATACTTTCACCGTATTTCTCGGGGCCGAAGCCGGCAGCTTCACGGACGGCAACTTTCACCTCACGAAGTGCCTCAAAGACAGCTGTGTCGTAGGCTCCTCGAAGGAATGAGGCATACACGCGGCTGTCTATGAGCGGATGAAGTAATGATCGGGGCAGCATGCCCGCGCGCCGGTATGCTTCGTGTGCATTGCGGTCGATCAGCTTCTGGCCACGTCGCGTTATGAAATAGCCGTAGCTTCCCGCGGCATTTGGCTTCAGGGCAATCAGGCATTCTCGTTCCAGCCAAGCCCAGGCTTCTGCAAAGACGCATGGGAGCCTGTCCTGTGGGTCGCGGCCGTACCCAATGACCTCGCCACTCATTAGGAAGTTGTGACGATTGAGCTGGAACTGCTCCTGAGGAGTCATCGAATTGAAATGCTCAAGGAGCACACCCCCGAGCTCCTCGGGCTCCAACGCGAGAACCGACGTGGCGTCTGGGAGCATAGACTTGAGGGATTTGGTCATGGGTAGACTGCTCTTGAGGCGGGTGGCACAGCCTTCGAGCTTTGTAATTCCGGCAATTGATTCCACATCGCGTGAATAGTACCCCTCAGCTCCCTCGGCCATGCTCGGGGCAGACACGACTAGCGCCACCCGAACTTCAAATTCGCGAACAGATCAAAGCCAAGGTGTGGCCCGCCCGCCAACTCGGAACCTCGGATACAAGAAGCTCACGGCTGCTTGGTTTCCTCTCGATTAAATCCGACGAGGACTTCTACAGCACCCGGTTCCATCTTAGGATCATTGGCTTTGTGTGCCTCTATGCCTAGCTGCGTAAGTTGTCCTGCCAAGGCATCTCTATAAGGCGCGGTCGTATCGTTATCAGATATCGTTGCCACGTACACGCCTGTCCACTTCTCATCGAAACCAGTGTGTATATTTGGTACGGGCTGATTTTGTGAGTGCCTTCCGTCAAAAAGTGGGAAAAATTGAAGCGCATAATTGTTTGCATCGCTGCTTCCGTACACGCTTCCGACTATAAATTTGACCGAGGGCGGAACCGTCCTAAGATATGCGGTGATACCCTGTTTTTGAGCATCGGTCAGGTTTCGTTTTGGGGGTGCGTTGTATTCAATTTTACCCGCAGTAATGCCGCCTTGCTGTCCGACAGAAGCAGCACAATCTCCACCACCGCAATCTTGGGCAATTGTCGGCGTATCGCGCCCACCCTTCTTTGATTTCTGTTCTTGTGTGTGGTTAGTAGGCTTCTGTGCGCTTTGTGAATCTGCCTGTGGGGATGCACTCGCGGGCTTGGGCTTTTCAGCCTGCTCTTTCCAGTATGCAGCATCGTTCTGCCAATTATTGGCACGATGTTCTGCATCGGAAATTTTGCTTTTGTATATCCCGCGAAAACCTGACCATAAAACACCGATGACAATCGCACACACGATAACAAAAGAGAAAGTAGCACCCTTAATTACATGCCACTCCTTCCGCAATCTTTCCAAGAGACCTACCACCCGTGACCCTCCAAGCAACGGCCAGCCGAAATCGCTGGCCCGAGGGAATTATAATGCACAAGTGAACTGAACTATATAATGTCGTTCCTATATCAGAAAATGCTGCGGGCCCACGGAGGAAGGTTGGCAGTTGGCCCAGCTTTTCACGGGCGCTCATTCAACACTGATTACGCCGCTCCGAGACGATACCCCTCGCGTGCCTCGGCGGGGAGGGCCGAACACCAGATCCCTCACATGCGTTCGGGATGACGAGCGGGGAGGCGGAGGCACAAGCGGCACCCGAAATTCAAATTCCCGAACAGAACAAGATCAAAGTCTGGCGCACCGGTCTCGAAAAAAGCGCCGGAGGCGCGGCAGAAGTTAGCCCAGGCCGGAAGGCCTGGGAATGCGGTGCGAAATCATGTAGAGCGCCGTAGGTGCGGCACCCTTTTGCCGCGTGAACCACGGTTGACCGCTACCCGAACACGAACTTCGGATCGAATTCCACGCCATGCTTCTTCAACAACGCGATCCATTCCGCGTCGAAGGTCATTTTCCGATGGTGTGACTCCTGCGTTTGGATGTATCGCACAACCGCCGGAATCAACGACGCGCTCACGCTGAACGCCGCGTATCCCTGCTGCCACGCAAATTTGCGCCCCTGCTCGTTGGCCCATCGGGAGGAATTCGATTTGATCGCGAGCACCGCCTGGGCCAGCGGCAACGACGGCGGAATTTGAATCAACAGATGCATGTGATCGTCCATCCCGGCCACCGCGTGAACGATCATTCCGTGATTTTTGCAGATGCCCGCTGTGTACGCCCACAGGCGCGATTGAAAATCTTTTGGGATGAGCTTGCAGCGGTCCTTGGTGCTGAAGACGACGTGGACGGCATTTTGAGCGTACGTGTGAGGCAACTGTCGCACCTACGGCGCTTGGAGCTTTTTCTTTCTGCGGACCCAGGCCTTCCGGCCTGGGCTCAATTATGCCGCGCCTCCGGCGCTTCAGCCATAAGCAAGAAGCGCCGGCCCCTCGGTGTCTCTCGGGATAAACGGGACGCCCTTCGACTTCGCTCAGGATAAACCAGCTGCTCCAAAGGCAAAGAAGGGCGGCGAAGGGCGCCCTCTAAAGCTCGAATCAATCACCACAGGGATTACCGGTTGCACAGGTGATCGCACCCGTGCATGCTACTGGCGATGAGCTCGACGATGGCTACCGTGAAAGCGTGCGCGGGGTGGAGGAATGGGTGGGGGCGAGGGGGGGCGAGACGCGAATTCTAATCGTCACTCGACTCGAGTAGAAATCGCTGTATCTCCATGAAAGCAAAGGGGCGAGACCATTTCTAATCATCACAAAATCGCGGGTTTAAATTGCGTCGAGAAGGGGCCCGGAAGAGCGAGGACAGAGGCGGCGGGCGGGATCCCGGGAGGGAGGGATCGCATTTTATCCCGAATCGGCCTTTTGGGGCCGTTGACGCGAAACCGCGAGTTTGCTATGTTTTACACATGAGGGCCGGAGTGGAACTTTGAAACGACGCGCAGTGCGGACCACACATTCCTCGCGAAACAGTCATAAGCTACTGAAAAGCAAGGGATTAGCGACGGTGAAGGCCCGGGCGAAGGAGAAAGCTGCGGCCCCGGACCCGCTCGCCCCGGCCAAGCAGGCGCAACTGAAATTTTACGAAGAGGCGCTTAAGTATTTCCAGCAGCAGAAGTTCCAGCGCGCCAAGGAGTCGATGGCGCGGGTGGTCGAGGGGCCGAGCAAGGAACTGGCTGACCGCGCGCAGGTGCATATAAGGATATGCGAGCAGCGAATCGCGCGGATGCCGGCGCCGGCGCTGAAGTCGGCGGAAGACCACTACACGCAAGGTGTTGCATTGATGAACCTTGGGCGCTGGGACGAGGCCCGCGAGCACTTGGATCGCGCCCGCAAAGCCGCGCCCAAAGCCGACCACATCGTGTATGCCATCGCTGCCCTCGATTGCCTCACCGGCGAAGCCGATTCGGCCATGGAGAATTTGAAAGTGGCCATCCAGTTGCGGCCCGAAAATCGCTACCATGCCCGCAATGACGAAGACTTCGCGTTTTTGCAAGAAGACCCGCGGTTTACCGAGCTGCTTTATCCGGAACGCGAAGGCTCGGCAGGCTAACTCCGAAAATTCAGCCGTGAAAAAAAGCATCGAGCAGCGCGCGCCGGCTGTGCGACCCGTTCGCATTGTCGCGCTTGGCGGAGGCACGGGACTTTCAACGGTGCTGCGCGGACTGAAAGAACACGTCGCGAAGCGCGGGAAAGGCGGAGTGCGGCTGCCGATTTCGGATTTAGCCGCGGTCGTAACCGTCACCGATGACGGCGGCAGCTCGGGCCGCTTGCGGCGCGAGTATCGCATCCTGCCGCCCGGCGACATTCGCAACTGCATGGTGGCGCTGTCGAAAGACGAACAGCTGCTCGGTCAATTATTTCAATACCGTTTTCCCGCCGGCCGCGGACTCGCCGGGCACAGCTTCGGAAATCTGTTTCTGACGGCGCTCACGAATGTGACCGGAGATTTCCCCGAAGCAGTGCGAGTTTCGGGGCAGGTGCTGGCGATTCGCGGGCGGATTTTTCCGGCGACGGCGCAGAACGTCACGCTCGAGGCGGAGCTCGAAGACGGCAGTGTGATCGCCGGCGAAACAAATATTTCGCGCTCGCGCGTGCGCATTCGACGCGTGCGGCTGGTGCCGCGGCGCGTTCACCCCGTGCCCGAAGTGATCGAAGCGATTCGCGGCGCGGATCTTGTCCTCGTGGGACCCGGCTCGCTGTACACCAGCCTGATTCCGAATCTGCTGGTGGAAGGCGTGGTGAAAGCGATTCTCGCGTCGCGCGCCACGTGCGTGTACATCGCCAATCTGATGACGCAGCCGGGCGAAACGGAGCATTACTCGGTGGCCGACCACGTGCGCGCGATTTACGAGCACACGCGCAAGAGGCTTTTCGATTTTGCGGTGATCAACCGGACGCCCGCGTCGCCGCGGCTGCTGCGAAGATATCGCGCGCAGGATGCCGAGCCGGTGCAGCCCTCGTTCAAAGAGCTCGAGCGCATGGGACTGCGCTATGTGGCGGCCGATTTGCTGCATCAAGACGGAGTGATCCGGCACGATTACACGCGGCTTGCCAATCTTCTGCTGCGCGAATTCATCGAGCGCCATCCGCGGCGCTGACCGGGCGCGAACTCCGCGCGCGACTCCCTGAAGCCAACGCTTTTGTTGCGCCGCTCAACGTGTGTTCGTATACTGGCCGCGCAATCGGGAAGGCAAATTGGTGCCGCCTGGACTCGTGCCGATTACGACGCTGCGCTTCCGGCCAATCGAACCAAATTCCTTTCGACATCTCAGGAGGTCGCCATGTCTGCGGCAGCCCAGGATGAACTGAACGTCTATCAATCGGCGGAAGCGCGCTTCGAAATTGCGGCGCAGAAGCTGGGGCTCGAAGAGGGGCTGTATCGGTATTTGCAGCATCCGAGCAAGGAAATCACGGTTTACATTCCTGTGGGAATGGACAACGGGCACCTGGAAGTGTTTACCGGCTACCGCGTGCTGCATTCGACGATTCGCGGGCCGGGCAAAGGCGGCATCCGGTTCGCGCCGGATGTTTCGATCGACGAAGTGCGCGCGCTGGCCGCGTGGATGACGTGGAAATGCGCGGTGGTGAATATCCCCTTCGGCGGGGCGAAGGGCGGAGTGATTTGCGACCCGAACAAAATGTCGCGCGGCGAACTCGAGCGCGTCACGCGGCGCTACACCGCCGAGCTGAGCGAGTGGTTCGGCCCGGAGCGAGACGTTCCCGCGCCGGACATCGGCACGAACGATCAGATCATGGCCTGGGTCATGGACACCTACGCGATGCACGTGCGGCAAGCCACCACCGCCGTCGTCACCGGCAAGCCGCTCGATTTGGGCGGGTCTCGCGGGCGCCGGGAAGCCACCGGCCGCGGGCTCATGATTTGCTGCGACAAAGCTCTTGCGAAATTGCGCATGAAGCGCGAAGGCTGCCGCGTCATCATTCAGGGATTCGGCAACGTGGGCTCGCAGGCCGCCGACCTGATGCACAAAGCCGGATACAAAATCATCGGCGTCGCCGACATTCACGGCGGGCTCTACAACACGAACGGCTTCGACATCCCCAAGCTGATCGATTGGGTGTACGGCCAGAAAAAGCCGCTGCCGGAATTTCCGGGAGGCGGCGAAAAAATGTCGGCGCAGGAAGTGCTGTTCCATCCGTGCGAGATTCTGGTGCCGGCGGCCACGGAAAATCAGATTACGACGCAAAACGTGCACCGCGTCGAATGCCGCATTCTGTGCGAGGGAGCGAATGGCCCGACCACGTCGCATGCCGACGGCGTGATCGAACAAAAGGGCGTGTTCATCGTCCCGGACATTCTCGGCAACGCGGGCGGCGTCACCGTCAGCTATTTCGAGTGGGTGCAGGACCGCCAGGGATTTTTCTGGCGCGAAAGCGAAGTGAACGAGCGGCTCCAGGACGTGATGGAGCAGAGCTTCGACCAGGTGGTGCAGTCCGCGGAAACGCATCGCGTGAACAACCGCATCGCCGCCTACATCGTGGCGATCGACCGCGTCGCGCGGGCCTTGAAACTCCGCGGCATTTACGCGTAGTTTGCGGGGATGTAAATTGTCGTGCGGGGGGCAGTCTGTACTCTGATTCGATATCGCCGGGGGCGCTGAAAACCGAGGACGAGCACCGCCGCGACATCTGCACGGCCGGCGGCTGGATTCACAAGCTCGGGTACGTGGCCTCGACCGACGGCAATATTTCGCTGCGGCTCGACCCGCGGCGCATTCTCACTTCACCCACCAGCATCAGCAAGGGGATGATGACGCCCGACGATCTCGTCATCACCGATCTGCAGGGCAATAAACTCGCGGGCCGGCGCAATCCCTCTTCGGAACTTCCCATGCACCTGCTGATTTATCAACGGCGCCCGGACGTGAACGCGATTTGCCACGCGCACCCGCCGGTCGCTACAGGCTATGCAGCGGCGGGTGTCCCGCTGAACAAGGCGATTCTTTCGGAGCTTGTGCTCTCGCTCGGGTGCGTGCCCGTGGCGCGGTATGGCACGCCCGGCACGGCCGAATTGACCGAGGTGATGGAACCGCTGGTGCAGAGTTACGACGCGATCCTGATGGCCAATCACGGCGTCGTCACCTATGGAACCGATTTGCTGACCGCGTATTTCCGGATGGAAACCACCGAACATTTTGCGCGCGTCACGCTGGTGACTGAACTCATCGGCAAACAGGTCTTGCTTTCCGGTGGGGATGTGGAAAAATTGCTCGCGGCGCGGGCGCGTTACGGTCTGCAAACCGCCGCTTCCACCGGGCCGGAGTGCCCGATCACGTCGGACACGGCGGAGACGGAGCGAATCACGCTCACGCGGCGCGAGCTGGAAGCGCTGGTGGAAGAGGCGGTGCAGAAAGATCGTTCGCGGAGATAGTGGAGAAAGTGCGGGGAAAATTTTCGGCAGGTGATTGAGGCGTTTCGCGGGAGGGTAAAGAATGGGCGAAGCACTGGGAATGATCGAGACTCGCGGGATGGTGGCGATGATCGAAGCCTCCGACGCGATGGTGAAGGCGGCCAAAGTCACGCTGGTGGGCTGGGAGAAGATCGGGTCGGGCTACGTGACCGCGATGGTGCGCGGAGACGTGGCCGCCGTGAAAGCCGCCACCGACGCGGGAGCGGCAGCCGCGCGGCGCGTGGGCGAGCTGATCGCGGTCCACGTGATTCCGCGGCCGCACCAGTCGCTCGAAGACGTGCTGCCCATCGGCAAGACCCCGATGGCCGCGGCCAGGTAATTGCCGCGGGCGAAGCCGGCGCACCGCCACCGCGGGCCCGGGCGCCCGGCGAAGTTTCGCTATTCGTTTCCCCGCGGCCTCGATTTGGATTTGCTGTCGGTTGTGAGCAGCGAATTGTGAACTCTCTTCCATGATTCTCGCCCGCATCGTAGGAACGATCGTTGCCACGCGCAAAGACCCGCGCCTGGAAGGAAAAAAACTCCTCATCGTAAAGCCGGTGAGTCCTGAAGGGACGGACGAATCCGGCTACCTGATCGCGGTGGACACCGTGGACGCCGGCTTTCGCGAGACCGTGCTGATCGTTTCCGGCAGCTCCGCGCGCATGGCCGCGGAATGCAAGGACCGCCCTGTGGATGCCGCCATCGTCGGCATCGTCGATTCGGTGAAGCTCGACGCCTTGCATGAGGCCGAGCTGGCCGCCGCGCGAAAGAAGTAAGCCGTGAAATACAATCGATTTGAGGAATTGCCGGTTTGGAATGCAGCCATCGGGCTGGCTGTGGATATTTATAAAATCACGTCGGAGCCGTGTTTTTCTGGACGAGGAAATCTCCGCGATCAGAATGAAAGAGCTGCCGTATCCATCTCAAATAACATCGCAGAAAGGTTCGAGCGCGGCACCAAGCACGAGTTGCGCAATTTTCTTTACATCGCCCGTGGCTCGGCTGGAGAAGTCAGATCGATGCTGTGTTTGCTTGAGCGTTTGCCTGGATTTTCCAATTTGAAATTTGAAATTTCAAATTTGAAATCAAATGCAGAGGAAATTTCCCGCCAACTTCGTGGATGGGCCGATTTTCTGCAAGAGAGCCCTATTAAAGGGCAGAAGTACTTGACCGAGAAAGCCCGCACAGCTTCGCGAGCAAAAGCGGACCGCGAGGAATTCTTGAAAGAGCTGCGGCGCATTCAAACGGGGACAGGGGATTGAAATGCTGCTGGGGCGCGTGATCGGAAATGTGGTTGCCACGATGAAGGACCCCGCGCTCACGAGCCAGCGGCTGTTGCTCGTGCAGCCGCTCGACCGGAATGGCCGCGACAAGGGCAAGCCGCTCGTGGCGCTCGATTCGGTGGGAGCAGGGGCCGGCGAAACGATTTATTGGTGCCGCGGGCGAGAGGCCAGCTTTCCGTTTCTTCCGGTCGAAGTGCCGACCGAAGCCACGATTGTGGGCATCGTGGACACGGTGAACATTCCGGCTGCGCGAGCGAAAAAATAAATGCTTATCGGGCGCGTGATCGGCGACGTGGTGGCGACGCAGAAAGCGCCGTCGCACGAGGGCCGCAAGATCCTCGTCATTCAGCCGCTGAACCTGGATGGATCGGACCGCGGCGAGCCGGTGCTCGCGCTGGACGCTGTCGATGCAGGCGTCGGCGAGCGCGTGCTGCTCGCGTCCGAGGGCTACTCGGCGATGACCGCCGTCGGGAGGCCGAACTCTCCGATCGACATGGCCGTGATCGGCATCATCGATGCGGTGGAATTGATCGACGGCGTCAAGTAATCCCGCCACAAGCCGCGATCATCCAGGCGAAATTAAAACGGGCAGCACCCGCTTGCCGAGGCGCTGCCCGCTTGTCCGATCGGAGCAAACGCTACTGCGCGACCTCGATGTAGCGCGTCTTGCCGCTGAAATGAATTTCCCGGATCTGGTTGTTGTCGGTCACGAAGGCGGAGTAGCGCGCCTTGCCGGCTTCGTCCTTCCATTGCACCGGAGCTTCGGCCACGATTTTGCCGTTCAAAGAGATGGTCACTTTGGATTCGTCCGCCGAAACCGTGTAGCTGGCGGGCTGAAGAGCTTTGCCCGAAAGCGTGGCCGGACTCAGCAGGTCCATGCGGGTGGAAACTTGTTTCGCATCGTTCGCCGCGTCGTGGCGTGCCATTGCCGGAACCGCCAGCGCCAGCACTACGAGGACAGCCAATCCGATCGTCGTTGCACGGTGAGACATTTTACTTCCTCCTTATACTTATTCGCCCCTTGCACTCGCTTAGACGCATTCAGGTTCGCGGCGAGAGCATGCTGAACATCCATTCACGCGAAATGTTTCTTTGCGTCTAAATTCTTGCGGCACGCGCCGCTGGCGGACACTGCGCTCCCAATTCCGCACAAGAGTTCTGCTCCGTGATTTCGGAGACACAGAGCGCCATCCGAAAATTCGAATTGCCGCCTGCTCAAAATCGGACGAGTTGCTCCCGAATTGTGCCAGCGCTGTCCTCTCACGGACAGTTGTTTCTCTACCGGACAATTTGTTCCCGGGCGAATTCCCAGTTTCGCGCACGCGCGGCGGCTGATTTGGCTCCCCGCTCTCAATTGCCCCATTTCTGTGCACCCTTCATTTACGTACGGCTCCGCGCGTTTGTTCCAGCGATTGCGCTCATTTCGCAAAATCTTTTTCACTTATCGTTCCGTGCAATCGAGTGCCCATACCGCAAGCCGGCCGCGGCGCCCGCGTTGACACACCCGGCACGCTCAGGAATAATCGCTCGGGATGATTGGCTCGCTCCGCGGCAAGCTCACCGAAAAAAGGCCGAACCAGGTAATCGTCGATGTCGGCGGCGTGGGCTATCAGGTGCAGGTTCCGCTTTCGACCTTCGCCGCGCTCGGCCCGCTGCACGGCGAGACCACGCTTCTGATTCACACCCACGTTCGCGAAGATTCGCTCTCGTTGTACGGCTTTTTGACCGCGCGCGAGAAGCAATGCTTCGAGCTGCTGATTTCCGCCTCGGGCGTTGGCCCGGCTCTTGCGCTGAAAATTCTCTCAGGGCTCAGCCTCGAAGAGCTTGTCCCGGCGATCCGCAAGGGAGATTTGGCGCAGCTCGTGCGGATTCCGGGCGTGGGACGCAAGACAGCCGAGCGAATCGTGGTCGAGCTGCGCGACAAGCTCGTGGTGGTCGATGTGGCCGAAGCGGGCAAGCCGGCCACGCGCTCGCAGCTTGAGTCGGATGTGGCCTCCGCGCTCGTCAACCTAGGGTATGAGGCTCGAGCCGTGGAGCACGCGATCGAAAAAGCGCGCGGCGCCGCGGGCGCGGATTTCGAAAAATTGTTGCGGGAATCGCTTCAGATTCTCGGCGCGGCCGCGATGCACAAGTCGGCTCGTGCGGCCGGACGGGATTAGCTTTTTCGGTTTTGTAGAGGTTGGGCGGAATGCAAGAAGGACAGGCACCGGGAAGAATGAAGGACCGCATCGTTTCCGGGCGGGCGTTCGATGAAGACGCGCGCATCGAGGCGAGCGTCCGCCCGCGGCAAATTGCGGACTTCATTGGGCAAACGCGCGTGAAGGAAAATCTGAAGATCGCCGTGGACGCGGCGCGCGTGCGCGGCGAAGCGCTCGATCACGTGCTCCTTTACGGCCCGCCGGGCCTGGGCAAGACCACGCTCGCGCAAATTCTTGCCAACGAAATGGGCTCGGCGATCAAGATCAGCTCCGGCCCGCTGCTGGAGAAAAAGGGGGACCTCACCGCCGTCCTCAGTTCGCTCGATGGACGCGATTTCTTTTTCCTCGACGAGATTCATCGCCTCTTGCCCGCGCTCGAAGAAATTCTCTACCCGGCGATGGAAGATTTCCGCATCGACCTGATCATCGGCCAGGGGCCGGGCGCGCGCGTTCATCCGTATCAACTGAACCGGTTCACGCTGATTGGAGCCACCACGCGGGCGGGGCTGATCATGGCGCCGCTGCGCTCGCGCTTCGGAATCGTTCACCGGCTGGATTTTTATTCGCCGGAGGATTTGCAGCGGATCGTCGAGCGCTCGGCAAAAATTCTGGGCATTCGCATGGACGAACCCGGCGGCGCAGAAATCGCGCGGCGCAGCCGAGGGACGCCGCGCGTGGCGAACCGGCTGCTGCGGCGCGTGCGGGATTTCGCCGAAGTGCGCGCGCAAGGGCACATTACTCTCGAAGTCGCGCGCGATGCGCTGGCCATGCTCGGCGTCGACGAGCACGGCCTCGATGAAATCGACCGCAATCTTATGCTCACGATCATCCAAAAATATTCCGGCGGCCCCGTGGGGCTCAATACGATTGCCGCCTCGCTCAGCGAGGAAGAAGACGCGATCGAAGAGATTTACGAGCCGTACCTCATGCAGCTCGGCCTGCTCGACCGCACGCCGCGCGGCCGTGTCGCCACCGCGCTTGCGTACAAGCATTTCGGCTTGGCCGCCGACGACGCGCAGAGCAAAGACGCGCCCCGCCGCCAGGCTGGCCTTTTCTAGTTTGCGTCCGATTCGAGGTAGAATCAGGATATGAGCCCGGATGCATCCGATCTCTTGAAAAAAGCGCTCACGCTTCCCGTGACGGAACGCGCTGAGCTGGCCGCTTCGCTGATCGGAAGCCTCGAAAGCGCGCAGGACAAGTCCGTGCAAGCCGCCTGGGACGAAGAAGTCGCCCGGCGCATGGCTGACCTCGATTCCGCCAAGATCAAGCCGATTTCTCTCGAACAAGCCCGCCGCAGACTTTCTTCAGCGATCGAATGACGGCCGGGCAGCTCTCTTTCCACCCCGAAGCCATTGATGAGGCAGAAGCGGCAGCGCAGTGGTATCGGGAGCGCAGCCCGCAAGCGGCGGCGCAGTTTGTTGCGGAACTTTTTGACGTATTCGAAAAAATCCACGCCGCGCCTCAACGGTGGCCAAGAGGAGCGCGCGGCACTCGCAAAGCCAAACTCCCCTGTTTCCCATTCGTCGTAATTTATCGGGAATTAACTGATGGGGTCCAAATATTGGCTGTCGCGCCTGGGCGCCGCCGCCCGGGCTACTGGAAAAAAAGGCGATAGTGTCGGGCAGGATGTAGGCGGCTCGAAAGCTGTTCAACGGGATAGATAGCATCGGTTAGCTCTTCTCGGTTGGCGATGAAAACCATCTACCTGTCGCTCGGGTCGAATATTGGCGACCGGGCTGCGAATCTTGCGCGGGCGATTGAGGCGCTGCCGGCGCGGGGCGTGCGTGTCACGCGGCAATCGTCGGTGTATGAGACTGAGCCGGTGGAGCTGCGCGAGCAGGCGTGGTTTTTGAATTGCGTGGTGGAAGTGGAGACGGATTTGATGCCGCTGCAATTGATGCACGCGCTGCACGCAATCGAGCGCGAGATGGGGCGTGTCCGGCGCGTAGGAAAAGGGCCGCGGCTGATTGATATCGACATTCTGCTGTTTGGCACGAGCGTTGTGCGCACAGCCGAGCTTGAGATTCCGCACCCGCGCATGGCCGAGCGGCGATTCGTGCTGGTTCCGTTTGCCGAGATTGCGCCCGGCGTGCGCCACCCAATCCTGCAAAAGACAATCGCCGAATTGCTTGCGGAAACGCCCGACCGCAGCGAAGTGCGTGCCTGGCCTAAAGAGCTCCCGCGAAAAATTTGAAGATGCGACCTCAGCGGCTAAAGCCGCAAAGATTTTGCAATCTTCTCGGCACGGCTAAAGCCGTGCCCTGACGGATGACCAAAGTTCTCACCCGGCCTCCGAAGCTTGACAACACCGTCCCAGGGGAACATCCTCGCAGAAATCACTGAGTGCAAGCCGAGGTGAACAGATCATGCGGCGACTGCTACCGGCGATGCTTCTTCTGATTCTTGCTGCGGCGGTGTATGCGCAGAGCCCGGATGTGGCGGTCAAGATTCATGCGGTCCTGGTGGACAAGGATTTGAACCAGAAGCCGGTCCCGCACCTGGCGCTGGCGTTGCAACGCAGCGACGCGCCCGGCCCCGCGATTTCGCTCAAGACATCGCTTGACGGACGCGCAGAGATTTCACTTCCGCCGGGGTCGTACCGGCTCACGACTCCCGAGCCGCTCGAATTTCAGGGAAAGCGGTACCAATGGGAAATGGAAGTGCAGTTCGAAGGAGCGGAAGCGTCCCTTGAGCTGAGCAACGACAACGCGAAAGTTACAAGCGTTGCCAGCGCCGGGGCCTCGCCGGCGGCTGAAGATCTTTCCGCGCAGTTCAAGCTTTTGCGGAATAGCGTCGTGACGGTCCAGACAGAATTCGGGCACGGGACTGGGTTTCTCGTCGATCCCGGCGGGCTTGTGATTACGAACGAGCACGTGATCCACAAATCCGAATATCTCGCCGTGCAATTTGATGAAAAGCGGAAGGTCGCCGCCGACGTGCTGGCCTCGGATTCGGAAAAAGATGTGGCCATCCTGCGAGTAAATCTCGCGGCTTACCCGGATGCGGTGATTGCGCCGCTGCTGAAAGCCGGCTCCGAGAAACCCGCTGCGGCGGAAGGCGATCGCGTTTTCACGATCGGCAATCCTTTGAATCAGCAAAAAGTTCTCACCACCGGTGTGGTCAGCCGCGTGGAGCCGAAGGCGATCATCTCGGACATCAACATCAATCCCGGCAATTCGGGCGGGCCGCTGTTCAATTCCTCCGGCGTAGTGATCGGCGTGACCACCTACAACCAGCAGGCGAAGCGGGGCCCCGGCCTTTCCGGAATCGTCCGCATTGAAGAAGCCCTGCCGCTGGTGGAAGAGGCGCGGGCGAAACTCGCGCAGGCGCCGATGCCCTCCGCCGAGCTTCTTCCCGTCGAGCCGCAGGAATCGTATCCGATGGACGCGCTGCGCGGGCTCGGGCCCGCCGGAAAAACGGAGCGCGCGCCCTATGTGTTTTCAGCGGGAGATTTTGACGTGGTCGTGACCACTCCCGCGTTCGCCTACCGCGTGTATCTCGAGCGCCAGCGCGAACTCGAAAAAGAGCGGGAGAAACGCGACAAGAAACGGGGCGATAGCTCCGCGGAAATTACATCCGGCGAGGATGTAAAAAACTGGGAAGCGAACGAACACCGCCCGAAAATTACGATCACCGTGCAGCCGCAGCTCAAAGTGAAGTTCTGGGCTTCGATGGCCTCGACCGACCGGCGCGTCCGCGCCCGCTTCAAGACCGATTTCTACCGCCTGCGTCTGCTCTGCGGAGGCCAGGAGATCACGCCCATCCGCCCGGGAAAAGTCCAGTTTGTCGGCGCTGAGACGTCATCCGCCGAAGTGAACGACACAACCTACGTGGGAATCTACGACTACTTGCCCGACGCCATCTCGCCGGATTGCACTCAGATCACGCTGGAAATTTACGCCGACAAGAATTCCGCGCCCACCGTGAAAACCCTCGATGCAAGAACGATCCAGGCCGTGTGGAACGATTTCGAGCCCTACCGCAAATCGCGGACTGCCACCGCGGCTGCTACCCCTTCCATCGCACCCACTGATTCGCCTAAGGACTGAGTTTTTGATATCGGTATTTTTGCATCCAGAAAATCCGTACCGCACCTAAGGGGAGAGCAGCAAATCGAGCCCAGCGGCTTCAGCGAAGGCTCGAAAGTCCCGGTCCCGCGTGAGAAGAGGAACACCTGCATCGATGCAATTTTGAGCGATTAGTGCGTCGGCGAGACGTGCCCGTCTGCGCTTTGCCAGCACCTTCGCCCGGAGGGCGCCCGCCCGGTGCCAGTAACCGGGAGTAATATTGAGAAGCGGAACCTCGGAAAGCAATTCGACGACGGTAGAAGGTAGATTGGGGCCACTCAGGAGTTCGGTCAGCACGATCGGCACCATAACCACTTGGCGGTCTTCCAGCGCGCGATCGAGCCACTGCACATCCTCGCCTTCGCCACCCTCCAGATAAACAACCCAGGAGCTCGTGTCGGCCGCGATCACCGGTCGGCCTTGAGCTCCGGCCAGGTGCGGCCGAATCGAACCTTGCCGCGGAGCCGGCGCAGGCGGGAATACGTCCGCGACGCCGCTATAAGTTGGAGCCCGGCCCGGATGGTCTGAGTGATGCCGGCGCCGCTAGCTGCCTGCGCCTTCTCCAGGAGGTCACTGGGCAGCTGTACCGTGATCTTGCGCGAGGTCGCCATGCCCCATCATACCATACTTGACACCAGAGTCTCATACGGCATCGCAGTCGACAGTGTGACGAATTCCACCGGCGCCGGGAAGGTCAGTAGCTGAAGAGTTTGTGTGAGAACTCTGAAACCAGCCTTTCCGCGGGTGAAACTGTGCCCCGACGAAAAACGCGCGTCGTCACACAGACTCTAAAGCCCTGCAAATACGCCCATTCCAATGTCGCGATTGCCCTTCGGCGTTGCTCCCGCCCACGCGAGGGCTTCGGGGGCAGGCAGCGTAAAAACCGCAACCTACAAAGCGGATTCATGAGACGGGCTGGCTCTGTTGACATCCCAACAAATGGAACGCGGCAATCGTGCCGACCGAGTCAAGCCTCGGTCGAGTGGGTGGCTTTTAGCGGGCCAACGCGGGCCCAAAGCGGCGTCAAGCCGCCGCACTCCAAAAAAGCAGTGCTTCCGACGGCGTTCCCAGGGCTAGGATGTCAACAGAGCCAGATGAGCTCAAGTCATACTAATTTGTAGACCGCCTTATACACTCTAATGTATAATTGATTTTGGACATGCAGCCAAAGCGCCTCGATTGACAATGGAACGTGGAAGACCTGCCTACGCGACCGTTGCATGGGAGGGCGACTCCAGAGAGGTTCTCCAGGGCTTCCCTGAAAGCGTTCAGCAAAACCTGGGGTTTCAGCTCTGGAGGTTGCAGCTAGGCGAGAGCGCAGCCGACTACAGGCCCCTCCCGTCCATTGGCGCGGGAGTTTTTGAGCTGCGGGACCGGGATCCATCGGGCTGGTTTCGCGTCATTTACCTGTCGCGCACCAAAGACGTGATTCATGTCCTTCACTGCTTCGAAAAGAAAAGCCGGAAGATGCCACGAAAGGAATTCGAAACCGCGAAGCAACGGCTCAAGGCAGTGAAAGCGCGGTTTGTGGAGGAGAAGAAAAATGAAAAAGGCGGCTAGCAAGCCATCCCACTTGACGCGGGGAAACGTGTTGGACGATCTCGGTTTTTCACCGAAAGACGCGACAGCCCTCAAATTCAAGGCTGAGCTCTACCACGCGATTCTGAAGTGCGCCAGCAAGTACTCGCAGAAAGAACTTCAGATAATCCTCGGGGAACCTCAGCCGCGCGTAAGCGAACTTCTCAACGGAAAGATTGCCAACAAAACGGTTGATAAGCTGCTTCAGTATGCGGGGCGCCTGGGAATCGAAGCCAAGGCCAAGTTCCCGCAGACGCACAAAGAGGTCGTTGAGAAGGAACTCGCGCTCGCCGGCTAGTGTTTCGCCAACGCGCCTTTGAGTCTTGGTTTTATCGAGCGTGGATCTTCCGCGTCACGTTCGTATTCATCGAGAATTCTCCCCTGAGGGCCGCTTCGCGAAGCAAAATGATATTCCTGGGGGCGAGTCTCCTCGCCCCTTGGAATGACAGCGCTAAACGCCGGCTAGCTCAGCCGCAGGACTTTGAGCCAGTGGAGGGTGAGCGGCTTGGGATCGAGCGCTTCGAGCTCGATTTCCGCGGCTTTGCCTTCGGTGCGCTCGCGCCAGCGATAGACGCCGGGCTCGGTCTCTTCGCGAGTGCGGCCGGAGGCGGGCCGGAGAAAATCGCGCGCATCGGTGAGCGAAACGGTCTCGCGCGTGGCGTGGCGCGTCAGCGCTTCCACCGCGTAGCTGCGCAACAGCTTCGGCCAGTAGGCTTCGAAGAGCTGCGAGGAAGCGAAGATGTCGCTCCACGCCACTTCGCCGCCGTAGGCGACCACCACTCCCACAACGCGCTCGCCTTTCAAGCCGGTTGTGGCTCGCTCGAAGCGCTTCTGCACCTGGTCGGCGAAATTCTCCACCGAGCCGCTCACCTGCGACGACTGATAAATCTTCCGGTACGATTCGGTCGGAGCAGCCGTGGCAATCGCGGAATCAACCGACCTCGACGAAATCGCCGGCGTGGGCGCGGCGGCTGCGCCCGCCGCCGCCCCGGCTGCGTTCGGGTTGCTCTCGAGATTGCTCGACATGGATTCCTGCGCGCGCACCGCGGCCCAAACGCGCGCCTGATCCTCGTCCACGGCGGCTTTTTCGCGCACGCTCGGATGCACCATCATCATCGCCGACGCAAATTTCGCAGAGCCGCCGGTCCATCGCCCGCGCTCGACGCAGAACACGTCGAGCGGCAGCGGCTCGGCGCCGATCGGGACGATGCGGTCTTTCCCGATGATGCGATCCTGCTTGCCGCCGGAAACCACTTCGCCGGCCAGCAGCAGCAGCGGCTTTTTGCCGCGGTTGATGAGCACCAGTTGATTGACTTGCGCGCCGCCGGCGATGGGCGGCCGCCCCGAGCCGTCGCGCGCGCGGTAAATCGCGCTGCCTTGCTCGGTGACCACCGCATCGCCCGAGGCCAGCGCCTCATCGAGCGTGGCGAATGCGCTGGTATCCGCTCCCTGCGCCGATACCACAGGGAAGATCGAGATGTTCTCGTAGGTGACCGGCTCGAGCAGCCGCCACCCGTTCTGAGCCGGCGCCCCGCCGGCGGAAGCGTGCGCGTTCGAATTCGAATCCGTCATCAGAATTCCCCCGGAAAGAAGAATGAGAATCAAGCCACTCAAACCCCAGAAGTTGTTCCTGCGATTGCGGTTCATGAACCCCTCCTCGATCAGTTGCCATGCTGCGGCGCGGCGCTGCCGCGCGCAGACTGTTCACCATGAGAACGGGCGGGTTGGGATTTCTTGCAGGGTTGCGGGGGATGGGGGGGTGCAGGTCCGGGAAGATTGTCAGCCGAGGTGTTCGCGTTCCTTGCGCTCTTTCTCGCGCTTCTTTTTGTCTTCTTCTTCCTGGCGCTCCCATTCGGCGAGCTCTTCTTCGGTCATCTGGTAGTCGTCGCGGGAGGCGAACATCGTGCTGCGGCGCGCATCGCGGCCAATGCGGCGCACGCGGGAGCGTTTCTTGCCGCCAGAAAGGCCGGTCATGCTGCGGATGGGCTCCGCGATGGCGCCCGCTTCCACGAGAAGTTCGCTGACCTTTTCGAGGAAGTCGTGCAAATGGTATGGCTTGAGCGAGTACGGCATGCCTTCGCGCTCGAGGACCGGCTGGGCGTGCTTGGCAGCCAGCACGGGGACAAGGTACAGGACGCGCAGCCGTTTCGGAGGGTTGAGCGTCGCCAGGGCGTCTGTGCCATTGCCTGTACCGGGTAAGCCAGCAGGCTCCTCCTCCTCGGCGGGTGCCTCGGTGCCAGCCTGGGAAAGCTCATTCAATATGGCGAACAGGGGGCCGCGCAGGTCGGTGAGCGCCACGTTGACGATGACGAGATTCCACCCCCCGCTTGCCAGCTCCTGAAACGCGTGGGCGGCCTGCGGCACGATCCGCACGCGCCAACCCTCTGCATCCAGGACGCTTTTCAGCGCCCGCTGGCTGACGATGTCGTCGTCAATGATCAGGATTCCGACTTCAGCCAAAGCACCTACCCTCAGAATCCGGGAATTGCCCAGTATAGGCCGCGAGCCGATCAGGGCTTTCTTGGCCGGAGGGCAGGGTTTCCAGGCCGCGATTGACCCGCCGAACAGGCGAAAATAAAGCGAAGAATAATGCTTGACATGGCGAACAAAAAGCGAATATAGTCCCCTCCGTGCGGCGAGGCAGCCAATGGCCACTTCTCCCATCCTTCGACCCAACCCGGCGCCCCTTCGGCGTCCGCGGACTCGGCCGAAGCAGACCAGTCTCACCCTTTTCCCTACAGCCGCTCGCCACGGCAATTGTGAGCCCCCTTGCGGTGCTTCCGCGCCCCCTCCTGTACCAGACAGGAGTACGAAGCCCGCAACGGAACTGGTCGGCATTGCACGCCTCGCCGCATCCTCCCCTCGCGCCGAAGCCAAGCGCGGGACGGAGTATTACCTTCTGCCGGTTCGCTCGATCCTGAACCGCTGCGATTCCGAGCGCGTTCCCTTCCGGTGGACGATCAATCCCTATCGGGGGTGCGAGTTTGGGTGTCATTACTGCTATGCGCGATACACGCACGAGTACATGGAGATTGACGGGAACGAATTCGAATCGAAGATTTATATGAAGAAAGATGCCGGAGCGCTGGCGGAGCGCGACCTGGCCATGGAAAAAGTTCGCGGCGAGCATATCGCGCTGGGCACGGCCACCGACCCCTATCAGCCGGCAGAAAAAGAATTCGGCGCTACGCGGGAAATTCTCGAAAAAATGGCCGAGCGCGAAGGGCTGCGGCTCGAGATCACGACGAAGTCGAATCAGGTGACTCGGGACATCGACTTGCTGAAGCGGATCGCGGAGCGGTCGTCGCTGACAGTCAATTTGAGCGTGACGACGCTGCGAACCCGGCTGGCGCGGCTGCTCGAACCGCGCGCGCCGCGGCCCGATTTGCGCCTCGATGCAGTGCGGCAAATGCGCGAAGCGGGAATCGACGCGGGCGTGTTTGCCATGCCGATTCTCCCCGGGATCACCGACGGCGAGGAAGATCTCGATGCGCTGGCGCGAGCGGCGCGTGATGCTGGGGCGTTGTGGTTCGGCGGAAACGTGCTTTTTCTGATGCCCGCATCACTCAAACATTTTCTTCCATTTCTCGGGCAGAAATTCCCAAAGCTCGCGCGCCAATATCATGAATGGTACGGGCGCGGCGGCTATGCGCCGGAATCGTACCGCAAGGAAATTTCCGAACGCGTGCAGCGCCTTCGCCGCAAATACGGCCTCAGCTCACGCTACGAATCGCCCGTGTCGAAAGCTTATCAGTCTCCGCAAATCGCCTTCGACTTGCCGGAGCTGGCCGAAGTCACGGCACGATGATTCGCGGCGCTTCCTTTGCAGCTTGGGCCGGGAGCGGAAAGCGGGCGCGGAGGAAATCGAGGAAGGCGCGGGAGCGCGGGCGGCCGTTGGTTTCGGCCTTGGCCAAACGCAGAAGAAAAATAATCAGCCGGAAAATTTCCGAGTCTTTGAGCGCGGAAAAGCCGGTGCGCGCGGCTTCCTGTTTTTTGGCTTCCCGGAGGAATTCGCCAAGTTGCGCGTAAAGAGCCCGGGGGAGCGGAGCATCCGGCGGGCGTTCGTAATAGATGCCGGTCTCGAGAGTGCGGAGCGTTTCCGCGAGCGCTTCGAGCGCGGCGAAGATTGCGGCGTCGTTCAAATCCTTGTCTTGGGTTTGAAAGCCCAAAATCGCGGCGGCAATTCCGGCGACGACCGGCCAGCGCTCATAAACGAAATCCACGGAAAATTCGATATCGCGATAAGGAAACTCCTCCGGACCGAGCGGCTTGCGGTGCTCGCGTTCGTAACGATGCGCGGCAATCAGATAGGAGCAGTCCGAGGGGCAATCAATCGTAACCTCGCGTTCGCGTCCGCAGCATACCGCGCAGATTTTTTCGCCCTTTGCGGGGCAATACCGCTCGGGGCGGCGCTTCTCGCAGATGGGACAGCTCATTCCGGCTCCTCAGCGAACTTTCGGAGACAGCTTTTTTGCCAGGTCGAGAAAATCGCGGGCGGTGACATCGAAGGTGTCCGCGACGGGCGGAGAGGGCTCCTTTTTCTTGCCGTGTTCGAGCGGACGCGGCACGAAACCCGTTTTCAGGCCGCACGAGCGCGCGGCTGCCAAATCGCTCGGATGCGCGGCGACCAGCATCACCTCCGCAGGTTTGCAGCCGAGCAAATCAGCCGCCCCGAGATAAGTTTCGGGATCGGGCTTGTAGTGATGGAACAATTCCGCCGAGAACACCGTATCCCACGGCAGCCCCGCCGATTTCGCCATTCCCACCAGGAGAGAAACATTGCCATTCGAGAGCGTGGCAATGACGAATTTCTTCTTCAGCCGCGTCAAGCCTTCGACCGAATCAGGCCAGGGAATGAGCCGGTGCCAGACGTAATTCCAGTGGTCCTTCTCCTCTTCGGTCAAGCCCGAGATTTTGAATTCGGCCAGCAGGTCATTCAGGATGAGGCGGTGTAGCGCGTCGAGTTTCATCCATGGCAATTCACCCTTGCGCACCTTGTCCATCGCCGGCGGATAACCCGCGCGCCAGCGATCTGCGAATGTGGCCCAGTCCACATCGAGGCCCTTCGCCCGGCCCCACTCGGCCCCCTCGCGAATGATCGAACCGCGCCAATCCACCACCGTTCCGAAGACGTCGAACACGAGCGCTTTCACGCCAAGCGGATTTGAATGTGTCATGGTCATAGGGGGCCAACCTTCTCCGTGGACCATAGCACAAAGCCTTAAACTGTTGCCGGTTTCTGATAACCTTTGTGGTGGATGCGGATCACCCTACTTATTCCTACCCTGCTCCTGGCCAGCACGTTCGCCAGCTCTCAAGTGAAGCACTGGACAGAAACATCGAACGAGCTGATCTGGCGGGGTCGATACAAGAACTGCGACCACGGGTATTTGGTCAACCTTCCGCCTGGCGTGGTGGGCCACGGGTCTCATCCTCCGAGCCCGAACCACGGGATTCTCATTTCGGCTGACAATCCAAGCATCACAACCGAAGTGACGCTCGAAGAGCGGAGACTCGTGGATGTTTATGACAGTAATGACGCCACTGACCTTGGCAGTGCGCGGGCTTATCTCAAGGAATACGAACTGAAGCCAGCCAATGCGTCGGAGAAGATCACGATTCTAGAGCAGCGTGACACTAAGTTCCGGGGTTTCTCTGCGGTTTATGTTCACTTCCGCAAAACGAAAGAGGTCTCGACATCCGAGGTCGAAGAGTTGGTGGTCTACCGGACACCGAAAGAGATTGGGCCGCTTTTCAATATAGTTCTGCTGCGGACCACTCCCGAGTTCTACAGCCACGATCACGCTCTTTTCCTTCAAGTCCGGGATGGGCTCCAATTCAGTCCTGTCCCGAGGGGTGATTGCTCGAACGACTGATGCCCCCTCCCCTCTGGTACATCAGGTGGCTGATCGAAAAAAATCTTGTCCCCGGGACGATCATTATCCTTCATGACGGCATCGCAGACTCGACACGGAGCATTCGGGCTCTGCCCTCTATTTTGGAAGCGGGAAGTCGGAAAGGATTGCGATTTGTCAGCATTTCCGAGCTCGTGAGATTGAGTTTGGAAGCGAAAGAAAACACGTAATGCCGGAACTACATTGCAAATCCCCGCTCACAAGGAAAGGCTAACTTTAGACGCGATAGGAGGGCGGGCGGATGCCGTTGTCGCGGAGATAGATTTCGGCCTGGCCGCCTCGGGAGCAAGCGGCATCGCCGCGATCGAGCAGACCGCGGCGGAACCCCGCAGCAGTTCCCTTCACGGAAATTCCCGTGGTTGCATTTCGCGCTCCCTTGCGATGTATTTTCTCGCGGCAGTTCAGACGCCAGGTCGTCTGACGGAATACGGGAAAATTCGTTCGCCTGCGATGAAGTCATACCCTAAACCCCGAAATCCAGCGCCGCTGGGAGCTTCAGGGGCTGAAGCCCCGCAAATTCGGCGATTCTAATGTCGCGGTAGAAACCGCGGCCTACAAACCGGATTTATGAGATGGGTTGGCTCTGTCGAGATCCTGCCGGAGATGGTTCAACCAGACGTTCGCAGGGGTTGTACCGGATTTGAAAACAAAGCGGAAGCAAGCTTCCGCACTCCAAAGGTCTTGGTGGGCAGCGCTCAGATAATTAGGATTTCAACTCAGCCAGATGGGTTCATTGCAGAATGGATATAAGACGACTCGGCGTTGGCGAGGTGAAAGGGGAACAGAAAAAGGCCCGTCAGGCGCGAATGGACTGGAGGAAGGAGTCAACGGAGGCGGAGAGCTCGTTCGTTTGCGAGGAAAGCTCCAGGGAGATCCCCTTCATTTCGCCGATGCTGTGAGACATCTCGAGGACCAGGGACGCAGTGTCCTCTACCGTGGTGCGCATCTTGGAGATCTCGCGGGTAATTTCCTCGGTTGCGCCGGCCGTCTGCGTAGAAAGCTTTTTCACTTCGGAGGCGACCACCGCGAATCCGCGCCCGGCTTCTCCGGCGCGGGCTGCTTCGATCGTGGCGTTCAAGGCCAGCAAGTTTGTCTTCCCGGCGATTTCGGAAATCAGCTTTACGATTCCGCCGATTCTCTGGGACGCTTCGGTGAGGCGCGCGATCACCTCGTTGAGCTGGTGCTGCTTCGCGGCGGCAGCCAGCCCTCCGGCCGTGCGCCGGCTTTCTCCATTCGCGCTCTTGGCCGCTTTGGCCGTGTCGCCCGCCGCGGCGGCCAGGATCTGAGCGGCATCGTTCACGCGCGTCGCCGAAGTTGCCAGCGCCGAAAAACCGTTCTTCACGGTGCGTTCAAAGCGGTCCGCCAGCGCCCGGCGCTGCTCGACGGTCTCTTTCAGGGCCGCATCCCGCGCCATCGCCTCAATGTCTTTGTTGATTGTTTCGCTGGCGCTGCGAAACGCTCCCAGCATTCCGCGCAGAATCACGCGCCGGTAGAATTTGCCCTGGCTCGCGTGCTCCAGCGACGCGCGGGCCTCGCGCAGGAAAGCATCTGTCATGTCCAGCAGGTGATTGATGCCGTGGACCAGGCGCCCGGTATCGCCGGTCTCGGTGCAATGTGTGAGCCGCGCTTCGAGGTTTCCGGCCGACGCTTCTTCGCACACTTCGGCGGCTCGGCCGATCCATTCGCGCTGGCGCGAAAGCTCCTCCTCGTCGCCTGCGCCGCCGTTCTGCACGTGCCCCCGGAGGTTCAGGTCTTCGAGAGTCCCGGCGGAAGCGGACGAGCGCCGAAAACGCCCGAGGAAATTCTTTCTTTCCGCTTTTTCCTGCATTTGCACCTCAGCCCCCACCGGCGGATCCGGATTCACACGGAAAATATGAACTCGTCGTAAGTCATATTCTTCTGCGCGACGGCGTTTTGAATGATTTGGCCGGCTGCGGCCATCCCTTCGCGCCAGTCGGTGTGCCGTTTCTCTTCGGCCAGCAACTGGCGATAGAGATCATCGAAGATTTGCACTTGATGGCGGTGCGGGCAGCGGCGGTTCGAGTGATACCCGATGATTTTTCCCCGGGCGTCGAATGTGGGAGTCACATGCGCGAACACCCAGTAGTGGTCGCCGTTCTTGGCCATGTTTTTCACGTAGGCGAAGATTTCGCGGCCCGCTTCGATGGTGTCCCACAGCAATTTGAAGACGCAACGCGGCATATCGGGGTGGCGGAGGATGTTGTGAGGCTTCCCGAGCAGCTCCGCTTCCGAGTATCCCGATACTTTCAAAAACGTGAGATTCGCGTACGTAATGATTCCCTTCAGGTCGGTCTTGCTGACGATAATTTCTTCCTCGCCCCAGAGGCGCTCGCGGCCCGTCGGTTGAACGCGTACCTCTCTCATCGCAGACATGGAATGGTCTCAATTAAGTCATCGTCCGCATCCCGTTTTCCTTTATGTGAGTGGGCGCGGCGCAGGATCGCGCTTCGCCGCCTGAGCGCGGCGCCGCTCAAGCAGAGAAAAGAACTTGCCGATGAATTGATCAACGCGAGCGCAGGCCGCCGGCGCCAGGATTCGTGTCTGCGCGTGCGGCCTAAACCCGCACGGAGGTGGAAACCGGGCGGGCTTCCAGGGCGGCGATGTGGTGCAGGACCATTTCGACTACGTGCTCATCGCCGAACTTCGAGTTGATCATGAGGTGATAGAGCGGGCGGTGCGGCCATTCTTTTCCGAAATAATGGCGGATGAAGGCGGCCCGCTCGGCGTCGATATCTTCCACCAGTTGCGCCGCTTCCTGCTCCGTCTTGCCCAGGGAGCGGATGCGGCGGACCTTCTCGTCAAACGAAGCAAACACGAACACAGAGAAAACATCCGGACGGTTGCGCAGGATGTACGGCGCGCCGCGGCCGACGATGACGCAATTGCCGCGCGAAGCAAAATCCTCGATCACGCGATGAAGCAGCGCCACCATGCGGTCCGTATCGAAAGCGCCGCCTTCACCGAGCGGAAGCGTGCGCTCGTAGCTGCCGCGGGCAAATACTTTGAACAGGCGGTAGATGAGCGGGTCCACGCACTCGTCGCAGCGCCGCGCGGCATCCGGATCGATTTTGGCCACGCGGGCGATTTCCGCGGTAATTTCCTCGTCCCAGAGCTTCCAGCCGAGATGCTCGGCAAGCCTGCGAGCGATCACGGCGCCGCCGCTGCCGTATTCCCGTTCCACGCAGATGATGCGAATCTGCATTTTGGATGGTGTGTCTCAGTGCACCGAAATGGGGCTGCCGGGCTTCACCTTCTTCATCAGGAAAACGAAAGGAATCATGAGAAGCACGGCCACGCCCAGCATCCAGAAATCATCAATATATGCCAGCATGGTGGCTTGCTGGTCAATCATATTTGCGACGAGGCCGTAGGCCTGGCGCGAGGCTTCATAGGCGCTCGAGCCGTGAGCGATCAGCGTGTGCGTGGCGGCCGCGTGCAGCGCCTGAAGCTTGGCGTTGCCTCCATGGATGCCGCTCGAAAGGACCGTTTGATGAAATTGGGCGCGGCGGGCCAGCATCGTGGTGACCAGCGAAATGCCCACGCTGCCTCCGATGTTTCGGGCGAGATTGATCAGCCCGGAGGCGGCGTTGCTCTTATCCCGGGGGACGAAGGCGTAGGCCGCGGTGTTGATCGGCACGAAAAGGAATGCAAGACCAATGGCCTGGAATACGCGCGCGATCGCAGCAGTGCGGAAATCGATGTAAGTATCGAAACGCGTCATATGGAACAGGGCGAACGACAGCATCGCCAACCCGAAGAGCAGCAGCCGCCGCGGATCGAAGCGCCCGAGCAGGAATCCAACCAACGGCATGCAGCAAAGGATTGCGAATCCTCCGGGCATCAGCACAAGCCCGGCTTTCTGCGCCGTGTAGCCCATCAGGGTCTGGAGAAACAGCGGGATCAGTACGGTGCTTGAAAGCAGCGCGAATCCGACCATGAACATCATCAGATTGCCGATGGCGAAGGAGCGCTCGCGAAACAGGTGCAAGTCAATGATGGGATCCTTGTGCCGCCACTCCCAGAAGATGACAGCGATGAGCGCCACCACGCAGATCGTGCTCATGGTGACGATGAAGTGCGAGCCGAACCAATCGTCGCGCTGCCCTTTATCCAGCACCACTTGCAACGTCCCGAGCCCCACGGCCAGCAGGCCGAGACCGGTGTAATCCACCTTGAGCGTGCCGAGCGCGTGCCGCTTCATTTCCGGCGGATCGGAAATGAGCTGGTTGGTAAGCAGCAACGAAATGATGCCTACGGGAATATTGATAAAGAAAATCCAGCGCCACGTGAAATTGTCGGTGATCCACCCGCCGAGCGTGGGCCCGATCGCCGGCGCGAGCACCACGGCCATGCCGTAAACGGCGAATGCCATCCCGCGCTTCGCCGGTGGAAACGTGTCCGCGAGAATCGCCTGCTCGCTCGGCTGAAGCCCGCCGCCGCCGGCTCCTTGAAGCACGCGGAAGAAGATGAGCGATCCGAGGCTGGGGGCCAGTCCGCAGAAGAACGAACTGATGGTAAACATCGCGACGCAAGACATGTAGAAGCGCTTGCGCCCGATGAGAGCGGAAAACCAGCCGCTCATGGGGAGCACGATGGCGTTCGAAACCAGGTACGACGTGAGCACCCAGGTGCTCTCGTCCTGCCCCGCCGATAGGCTGCCCGCAATGTGCGGGAGCGCCACGTTGGCCACGCTGGTGTCGAGCACCTCCATGAACGTCGCGAGGGTCACCGTCAGCGCGATGATCCACGGATTGATGGCGGGCCGCGACTGGTCAGGCAAAGCAATCGAAGCAGTCGCGCTCACTTCACGTGCACGGTGGGTTCCACCGACATGCCGAGCCGAAGAGAGTGGTCGCTGTTCTGTCCCGGCTCGAGGACGATTTTCACCGGGACGCGCTGAACCACCTTGACGTAATTTCCCGTGGCGTTTTCGGGCGGCAGCAAGCTGAGCCGGGCTCCGCTCGAGCCGGCGATGCTGTCGACGTGGCCTTTATAGGTGTGGCCGTTCGCATCGAGTTTGAATTCCGCGCGCTGTCCGGGGCGCATGTACCTCAGCTCGGTCTCTTTGAAATTGGCTGTGACCCAGACGTCATCGAGCGGCACGATCGTGAAAAGCTGCTGGCCGGGCTGAATGTTCATTCCTACTTCTATATTTTTTCCCACGACGCCGGTCACCGGCGCCATGATCTTCGTGTACTGCAAATTCAATTCCGCCTGTTCGAGCGCTGCTTGCCGCTGCTTGACGGTGGCGTCGGCCGAAAGCGCGCGGGCGCGGGTGGACGCCACTTGCTGCGGGCCCGTCAGCGAAGCTTTGTAGTTGGCTTCGGCCTCGGCCAGGCGGCTCTTGGCCTGCGTGACTTGCTGTTCCGCAGCGGAGGCAGACGCCTGCGCGGCGGCAACGGCTGCGGCGGTGGCGTTGGCGGCTGCGAACGCTTGATCGTAAGTCTGTTGAGAGACCTCCTTCTTATCGACAAGCTGTTTGTAGCGGACCACGTCCAATTGGGCCTTCCAATCGTTCGCTTGCGCCTGCACGAGTTGCGCCTTCGCCGCATCGAACTGTTTCTGCGCTGCGTCGATTCCGGCCCGCGCGTTGATCACGTCGGCCTCGGAGAAAGTCGTCTGGCTCGTCGTACTCACCGAAGTGATGGGCACATTGATGTTCAAGGAAGCGGCCGTCGCCTCCGCGTCGGCCAGGTCGGCGCGCGCTTTATCTACGGCCACCTGATAATCCTTCGGGTCGATCTCGGCAAGCACGGTCCCCGCGGTGACGTACTGGTTGTCGTCCACGTTCACTTTCAAGATGTAGCCGGTGATGCGCGCGCTGAGCGGCATCAGGTGGCCGTCCACCTGCGCGTCGTCGGTGGATTCATAGCTCGAGAAATAGCGCCACGCCACCACGCCGCCAACCAACAGCACGACGGCGGCGCCGATCAGATAGGCGCGCAGGCGCGGCCGCGGCGGCAAGGCGCGCTCCGCGTGCGCAGGGGGCGGCGGAGGCGCGGAGTGAGACTCCGCAGGAGCCGGCGCCGCGGGAGCGGCCTTCGGCGGGATTTCCAGATCGATTTTCTCGGCCATGGATTATTTTCCTTTGAAGAACTCTTTCACGCCTTCCTCGGCCTGCCCCAGGGCGCGGGCCAGAGAAATTTTGGCGTAATTGTAAGCGTAAAGGCTGGAAATGTATTGTTCGTGCGCGGTGGCGACGGTTTCTTGGGACTGCACCACCTCGACCGTATCGGTGACGCCCGCGGCAAAGCGATCGCGAGATTGCGTCAAGGTCTCTTCCGCGAGCTCAATGTTGCTTTGCGCCACAATCACCTGTTCCGCGGACGACTGAAGATTGAAGAGCGCGGTCCGCACGTCGGCATCGATTTGGCCGCGCAAGTTTTCCAGGCGCTGGCGGCTCTGTTCCAGTTGCGCGTCGGCTTTGAGCACATCGCCATGAACGCTGCCGCCTTGAAAGATGGGGATCGTGAGCGTGCCGCGCACGTCGAAGACGCCATGGGAGCTGGTGCTCGGATGATTTCCGGCGGCGCCGTAATCGGCGCTGAAGTCCAGCGTGGGGTAATAGCCCCCGAAGGCCGCTTTGCGCGAATATTCTGCGGAGCGGACATCCGAGAGCGCCGCCTGAAAATCCGAGCGCGACGAATAGGCCCGGCGAAGCGCTTCCTCCACCGGAATGGCTTCGAGAGTCTTGTAGGGAGAAGTGTCCGTAAGATCGAACTCCTGCCCCGGCGCCAGCCCGATCACGCGCGCGATCGTGAGCTTCTGAATCGCGAAATCATTCTTCGCCTGAATCAATTGCTGCTGGCGGGTTTGCAACTCCACCTTCGCCCGCAAGGCGTCGATTGCGGGCGACGTGCCGGCGCTCACTTGATCCGACGCCTGGTCATAAAGCGCCTGAGCCGTTTTCACTTGCGCCGCCGCCGTGTCGATGCGGGCTGCATCCGCAATGCCTTGCAGGTACGTATAGCCCACGGCGAGGACAACGAGATCGCGCGCGTCCTCATAAGTGTGCTTGGATGCTTCGAGGCCCTTGATGGCGGAACGCGTCTGGTTGATCGATTTCCAGTCGAAAAGCTTTTGCGTCAGATAGCCGCGCGAATCAAAGTATGAGAACGGGCCGGCAACCGACGGAAATCCGGGAAATCCGGGAATTGCTATGTGGACGGATGTGATTCCCAAAGTGGCCAGATCGATTTGCGAGGCGTCCACGCTGGTCTGCGTCGTGAGGTTCGGCAGCAGCTTGCTCAGTTGCGTCCAGCGCTCGCCGCGCGCCGAGCGGACGTCTTCGTTCGAAAGCAGCAAGCCGAGATTCTGTTTCAGGCCGCGATCGATGGCGTCCTGGAGCGAGAGCGGCAACACGCCGGGAACCAGCTTTCCCGGCACACTTCCGATATACGGGTTTTGCGGCCCTAGAGCGGGCGGCGAAGTTGCGGAACTCGAGCCGCTCGGGGTGTAAGCCGGAGTGGCTGTGGTGGTCGAGCCCGTTTGGGCGCGCGCCGGCAGCGTTCCGAGCGGCAGGAAAATCGCAATGAAGAAAGAAATTTTCCAGCGGCAATTCACGAAACCACCCCCTTCAGCTGGCAGCTTGTTTGGATGAAACCGCAGCCCCCCACGACTCAAACGCCGCGGCAAAGCGGCTGGAAAGCTTTTGCACATGGATGCGAGCATCGTCGGCACGGAAGTGAGTGGTCATCATGAAGCCCCTGCGCTTATATCGCGGGACGTTTGGAGGATGAAAGCTTTCCGCGCCGGAAGAGCGATCCGCCGGCGCGGAAAAATCGCATGTGATTCTACTTCGATTTATTCTTCGGGCTGTGCTGGTTGAGAGTCGAGATCAGCAGCTTGGCCGACGGAGGAACGGGCACGGCGCCGTGGAGGACAATCTCCTTGGCCTCGAGTTTCTTGCCGTAGATGCGCTCGTTGGCGTCGTTATCCGGGCGAACCGTCGAGCCTTCGAGCGAGACTCCGGCAAAGAGCCCGCGAGCGCGGGAATAGCTGAGAATTTCCGCGCGCATGGTCACGTCGGACTCCGCCGTAGCGTTGCGCCCGATCGGCCCGGCGGCCGCCGAAGCGTCGCCGCCTAATTTCACTTTGCTCGCGAGAATCGAGCTCGCCCCGCGTTCGTTCATTACCAGCAGGACAAAGTCCGTCGCCTGGCCGCCGATCTGAAAACCGACGCTGGCGCCCTCGAGCGCCATCATCGTCGGCGCCCCCCACGGGCCGCGGAAATCGGGGCCGCTCCGGCACGTCATCGCGCCGCGGCCGTAGCTGGCGCCCACGACAAACGCGGCCTTGAGCACCGATGGATAAACGATGACGCAGTCGGCCTTGTCGATCACGTCCTGCGGGATGTCATCGGGGATATCCATGATCTCCTTTGCGACGGTGCCGGCGTTTTCGAGCCGGTCTTCGTCTTTTTGCTTGTCGTCCGCGCGGAGCGGCGTGGCGCTGAAAAGCGCGGGGATTCCCACCAGAGCTGCTGCGAGGACAACGGCCAGTATTTTTTTCATCGACTTCCTCCTCAGGATAAATGCTGATCACACGGTTTCAAGGGCAGGGTGCCACGGGCGAGTATATCAAACGAGCGGCGGGGCGCGAAGCGATGGAATATAATCGCCGGGTTTCCGGATTCGAGCGATTTTCCATGCACCTCCGCTTTCGTCCATCGGATTCACGCAGGCGCGGATTCGTCGTCGCCGGGTGCATCTTTTGCTTCGCGGCGATTCTGGCGGCGCGGCCGCTCGCCGCGCAAACAAAATCGCCGGCTGCTTCCGCAGCCCGGCCGGGCGCAAATGCTGGCCCGAAGGCCCGTGCGGATCTGGCCCGCTTTCGTGCGCGCGTCCAAGCGACGCTTTCGGACGAACACGCGCAAAAAGCCTACTGGGGCATCCTGATTGCCGACCGCGACACCGGCGAGACGCTCTACGAGCTGAACTCGAACCATTTTTTCACGCCGGCATCGAACACGAAGATTTTCACTACTGCGTTTGCCGCCTCGGCGCTCGGGCCCGGCTATCGCTTTCACACCACGCTCGAATCGGACGCCGCGCTTGCCCCCGGCGGCCGCTTGCAAGGGGATTTGGTTCTCGTCGGCCGCGGCGATCCGGACCTTTCCAACCGCAAATTTCCTTTCGCCGGGAAAGTCGAGCACGACGGCCCGGCGGAAAAAATCCTTGCCGAATTGGCGGACTCCGCTGCCGCAAAGGGACTCAAAGAAATAGACGGCGATCTGGTCGCGGACGACAGCTATTTCCCCTACGATCCATACCCCGCGGGCTGGAGCGACGGCGACCTCTTCTTCACCTTCGGCGCGCCGGTGAGCGCCATCGCCTTCAACGACAATACGCTCGGTCTCGAAGTCAGCGCAGGGCCGGCCGCCGGAGATCCGGCCGTTGTCACCGTCACACCGGGAGTTGCCGTCGATGGGTTCGGGCGTGAAATTATCACGCGCGTCCCCGGCGGCGAACCCGATTTCGCCGTGGTTCGCCAGCCGGGGGAGAATTTTCTTTTGCTGCGCGGCTCGATTCCGATCGGCCATGCGCCCGCGAAGCTCGAATTCGCGATGCAGCATCCGGCTGAAATCGCCGGGCTCGCCCTCAAGCAGCTTCTCGAAGCCCGCGGAATTCGCGTCACCGGCAACGTTCGCGTCCACCACGGGCCGCCGCCCGCTTCGAACGAAGCCGGAGATCCCCTGCCGACTCCGCCTGATCCTGCGCCCGCGCTACGCGGGCCGAATTCATTCGTTCTTGCCGAACACGATTCGCCGCCGCTGATTGAAACCGTGCGCGTAACCAACAAGATGAGCGAAAACCTTCACGCCGAGCTGCTCCTCCGCGCCGCGGGGCTCGCCAAACTCGGCATCGGCTCGACCGCCGCCGGTCTCAAGTCCGAGCGCGATTTTCTGAAGTCCGCCGGAATTGCCGATGGCGATGTGGTGCTGTCGGATGGTTCGGGGCTTTCGGAGAACAACTTGGTCACGCCGCGCGCGACTCTCGCGCTTCTTCGCTGGGTTGCGCAGCAGCCCTGGGGCGCGGATTACATTTCGACGTTTCCGATTGCCGGCGTGGACGGCACGCTCGAAACGCGCCTGGTGGGAACGCCCGCCGTCGGCCGCATCCAGGCGAAGACGGGCACCCACGCGCACGTTCGCGCGTTCTCCGGGTTCGCCACCACCGAGCGCGGCGAACATCTCGTGTTCTCCATCTTCGTCAACCACAACCCGCAGCACGGGCATGACGCGTCGGCAGCCGTGGATGCCATCGCCGTCGCGATGGTCGAGACGCTCGGCCAGCCGCCACCCCGAAAAAAGAAAAAGTGAACCGCCAACGAAAAATTGTGACGGTTTTCGGCAGCTCGCGCCCCACCCACGGCGATCCGCAATACGCTGCGGCGCAAAGTTTGGGTGCGGAGCTTGCCGCGCGCGGATTCGTCGTTTGCACCGGAGGGTACGGCGGCGTGATGGAAGCGGTCTCGCGCGGCGCGAAGGAAGCGGGCGGGCTCACGCTCGCCGTCACGGCGCGATTCTTCAAAGCGCGCGCGAACCGTTGGGTGGACGAAGAAATTCGCGTCGCGACCTGGCAAGGGCGGCTGTTCGAGCTGGTGAAGCGCGGCCGCGCCTACATCACTTGCCCGGGCGGCACGGGAACGCTGGTGGAGCTTGCGGTCGTGTGGGAGATGCTGAATAAGGGCGCGATGGCTCGCAAACCGCTCGTCGTGCTTGGAGAGTTCTGGCAACCGGTGATCGAGCGGGTGCGCGAAGCCGAGCTCGGCCATGAATCGCCCTGGGGCGAGCGCGATGAGCCGCTCGTGCGCTTCGCGCCGACTCCGGCGGACGCTGTCGAGTATCTCGTCAGACATTTTGAGAAGCCGCGGCGCTGATCACCCGGACGCGCCACATTCGTGAGGAATTTGTGCCGAGCCACGCGGAAACAATTCTCGAATTCGCCCGGCTGAAGGAAATCGTCAGCCGCTACTCGACGTGCCCTCCGGGCCGCCGGGCCGTGGAAGCGCTCTCGCCGCGGCAAGACGTTCCTGCACTGGAAGCGGAATTTGCGCTCGTGCGCGAAGCGGTCGCTTATCTTCGCGCGGGTGCCGAACTTGGATTCGGCTCGCTCTCCGATCCGGAACCGTGGCTCGCGCGCCTGGCAATGCCCGGCTCGGTGCTATCGAGCGCCGAACTTCTGGAAGTCGCGTCTCTCGGTGAAACCGTCGGCGCGGTAAAACAGACATTCAAAAGCGAAGCCGCCAAGTTTCCGCGCCTTGCTGAACGGGCCGCCGCACTCGCCGGCTTCCGCCATCTTTCGTCCGTGATTCGCAAGGCCATCCTTCCGAACGGTGAAATCAGCGACGACGCTTCTCCGCAGCTCCGCCGCATCCGCGCGGGAATCGCTCAGGCGCGCGAAAAAATTCAGCGTTCGCTTGAAAGCATCCTTCGCGCGCGCGGGGAGCCTTCCGGAGAAGACTACATCACGCTGCGCAACGACCGCTTCGTGATTCCCGTGCGCGCTTCCGACCGGCGCGCGGTTCCCGGTGTCGTCCACGGCGCCAGCGCCACGGGGCAAACGGTTTTCGTCGAGCCGCTTGAGGCCATCGACTTGAACAATCGTCTCGTGCAACTCGCGGAGGATGAAGCCGCCGAAATCGCGCGCATTCTCGAGGAATTGACCGGCCACGTGCGCGCCGAGCGCGGGCCGCTGGCGGCTGCTGCCGCTTCGATCGCGCATCTCGATTCAATCTTTGCCCGCGCTCGATTCGCGCGTGAATTCAATTGCACCCTGCCGGAATTCTCTGTGGGGAACACACTGCGGCTCGATGCCGCGCGCAATCCCGTGCTCGAGGACACATTGCGGCCGCAGGGGCGCAGCGCCGTTCCGCTCTCGCTGGCTCTGGGTGGCGGCGAGACTGTGATGGTGATCAGCGGGCCCAACACGGGAGGGAAGACCGTCGCGCTCAAGACGGTCGGGCTCGCCGCGCTTTCCGCGCAATCGGGAATCCCCGTGGCCGCCGAGCGCGCGGAGCTTCCCGTCTTCGACCGCGTGCTGGCAGACATCGGCGACGAACAATCCATTGCCGCGGACCTTTCCACATTTTCGGCCCACATGCTGAATCTGAAATCCATGCTCGAGACCGCGACCGAACACTCGCTGATCCTGGTCGATGAAATGGGCACGGGAACTGCGCCCGAGGAAGGGGCCGCGCTCGCGGTGGCGCTGCTGGAAGAATTTCGCGCGCGGCGGGCGCTCACGCTCGCTACTACGCACCATGACCGGCTGAAAGCCTATGCCTCGACCACGCCGGGGATCGTCAACGCCGCGATGGAATTCGATGAAACGAATTTGCGGCCCACGTACCGGTTGCTCGTCGGCGTGCCCGGCACATCGAGCGGAATCGAAATCGCGCGGCGGCTGGGCTTGCCGGCCCGCGTGGTGGACCACGCTCGCGCGGGCCTTTCGCCCGAATCGCGCGAAGCGCGCGGGCTGATCGCTTATTTGCACCGCAGCCGCGACGAAATCGATGCCATCCAGAAGCAGGCGCGCGAGGAGCTTGCTCAGCTCGAAGCGGAACGCCGCTCGCTCCAGACGGAGTGGATCGAACGCCAGAAGAAACGCATCGCCGAGCTCGAAAAAAATTTTCGCGAGACACAAAAGCGCCTGGAAACCGAGGTGGCGCGGCTCGCGGCCGACATCAAAGACCGAAGCGTGCGGGCGCAAATCGAAAAGCAATCCGGACGCCGCATGGGAAAAATCGCTTCCGAAGCGCGCGCGGAAGCCGATGCCGCGGTCGTCGAAACCCTCGCGGCATCGCAGGCGGACCTAGGAGCCGGCGTCGAAGGACCACCCAAGCCTGTCGAACCGGAGCAGCTTTCGGCCGGCATGCGCGTCAACGTAAAAGGTTTCAAGCAGCCGGTCGTGTTCCGCCGGCACGACGGCCGGAGTGCCGAAGTGGAAGCCGGGCCGCTGCGCATGAAAGTCCCGCTGGCAGATATCATCGCGATCGATGCGGGCACGAAGTCGGCCGGCGCCGCCGCAGCCGCGCTTCCACGAAGCGTCGTGGTTCACACGCAAGCGAGCGACGAACCCGCCGGCGACGAAATCAACGTGATCGGCAACACGGTCGAAGAGGCCACGCGCCGCGTCGATAAGTTTCTCGACGAAGCCGCGCTCGCCGGCAAGCCCTCGGTGCGCATCATCCACGGCCACGGCACCGGCGCCCTCCGCCGCGGCCTGGCGGAGTTTTTGGGAACTCATCCGCTTGTCGATCGTATCCATGCAGAAACCGAGGAACGCGGAGGAAACGCAGTTACGGTGGCGGAGCTCAAGGGATAAGTCATTATTTTTCTTCACGCAATCTAGTAGATTCTAGTAGAATACCAGTAGATTCTATTGGAGGCCGGCGTGCCCAACAGCAAGAAGATGATCACCATCGAGCAGCGTGCCGTGGGTACATTCGACTGGGACGCTTCGCAGCAGGCACGGATCGAACGAAACCTCTTTGCTCTGAACGGGAAAAGCTGGGAAGCACTTCGCTTCTGCAAAAACAAGGGCGGTCGGCACAATCGCGTGCATCTCGTGATCGAGGAAGAAAACTTTGTCGAATTGTTTCGAAGCGCTGTCGAGAACGGGGTATTTTCCCCTGAGTCGCTGCAAAATTTGCGGGCGATCCTTCAAGCAGGTCAGGACCCCTTCCTCGACGTCATCGGGATCGGCGGAGATGGAAAGTTGGCCCAGGGGATCGATAAGGAATTGTACGGGGAAGAACCTGCGTGAAGCTCTTTGTGGACACTTGGGGATGGCTGGTGCTGGCCGACCCCAAGGATCCCCTCCATTCCAAGACAGCGGAGTGTTATAAGAAGTTTAGCGGCAAGGAGGGACGCGTCCTCACGTCCAATTTTGTTTTGGCAGAAACCCTGACGCTTTTATTCCGGCGCCGCCCATACACGGAGGCTTTACGTTTCTCGCTGGGAATTTTACAGTCTCCGTTCATACGAGTTGAGACCGTGACCGAACCAAGATTCCGGAAGGCTTTCGAGCTGAGGCAGCGATTTTCGGACAAACCCAAGATTTCATTTACGGATTTGAGCAGCATGGCGCTCATGATGGAACTCAGGCTTACCGATATTCTGACCGCGGATGCGCATTTCACGCAGGTAGGCTTGGGATTCCGAAGAATGCCGAGTTGAAAGGACACGAGTGCGTGGCTGAAGCCGGATCATTTGCCGAGCGCGTGAAGCAGCAGGCGGACATTGTCCGCGTGATCGGCGAATACGTGCGCTTGAAGAAAAGCGGGCAGAATTTTACCGGGCTTTGCCCGTTTCACCAGGAAAAGACGCCATCCTTTGCGGTACATCCCGTGAAGCAGATTTATCACTGCTTCGGCTGCGGGGCCGGCGGCGACGTTTTCAAATTCGTGATGGAGCTCGAGAAGCTCACTTTTCCCGAAGCCGTGCGGGCCGTCGCGGAAAAGTGCGGCATCGCAATTCCCAAGCCCCGCGAGCGCTCGCCCGAAGAGCGCCGCGAAAACCAGCAGCGTTCGGTGCTCGTCGAGATGCACCGCGAGGCCGCGGCATTCTTCACGCGACAGCTCCATGAGAGCCCGGAAGGAAAAGTGGCGGCGGGTTATCTCGAAGACCGCGGCCTCGACCGCGATGCCATGCGGCGCTTTGGGCTGGGCTATGCGCCGTCGGCAGGCGACGCTCTGCTGCGCCACTTGAAATCGAAATACGCTGAACAACTGCTCGAGGCCTCCGGCCTGTTTGCGCGCGACCCGGGCGGCCGCATCTACGACAAATTCCGCCGCCGGATCATGTTTCCCATCGCGAACGAATCCGGCAAGGTGATCGCCTTCGGCGGCCGCGCCATGGGCGACGACATGCCCAAGTACATGAACTCGCCGGAGACGCCGATCTATTTGAAGAGCAACGTGCTTTATCACGTCGATCGCGCCAAGGAAGCTCTGCGCCAGAACGATTTCGCGATTCTGGTGGAAGGATACATGGACGCGATTGCCGTGGCGCGTGCCGGGTTTGCGAACGTCGTCGCCAGTTGCGGCACCTCCCTGGCCGAGCCGCAAATAAAATTGCTCGGCCGGTTCACTCGCCGTGTGGTGGTGAATTACGATCCCGATACGGCGGGCCAGGCGGCCACGGAGCGTTCGCTCACGCTGCTGCTCGAGAAAGATTTCGACGTGCGCGTGCTCGCCCTTCCCGGCCGCGCCGATCCCGACAAATTTCTGAAGGACCAAGGCGCCGATGCCTACCGCCAGCTTCTGGCCCAGGCGCCGGCGTATCTCGATTATCTGATCGGCCGCGCGCGCCAGATGGACCGCACCACAGCCGCGGGCAAAGTGGCCGCGCTGAATTTTCTGATGCCTTATGTCCAGCGGCTGCCGAATCGGCTCCTTCGCTCGGAGTGGGCCACGCGCATCGCTTCGGAGCTGCGCGTGGATGAACCGGTGCTGCGCGAAGCCTTGCGCCGCGCCGCCGCCGAGCGCCGCAGCGAAGTGAAACCGAAGGCCGAGCTCCTGGCCCCCGCCGTGAAGCCCGCGGAGCGCCGCCTGCTGCAAATTCTTGTCGAGTCACAGGCCTTTCGCGAAAAGCTCGCGGGGGAAATTATTTCCGGCGGCGCGCATCGCGGACTCGAAACGGAAAAAATCTTCGAAGCTCTGGCGATCGCCATCAATTCCGGCCTGCGCCCCGACCCCGCAGCGGTGGCGTCGTCGCTCGATGAGAAGGACCGCCGCCTCCTCTTCGAGGTGCTCTTTGAGACTGTGGCCGAAGCGACCTGGGAGGAGGCGGAAAGTTGCCTTGCGGCGCTTCGCACCAGGCACGTCGCGCGCGAACTCGCCGAACTTCAGCAACAAATCGAATCGAGGCCTCCGGCCGAAGAACTGCGGCGCCTGATTTCCCGCCGCCTTGAGCTACAGAAGCTTCTCGCAGGACAAGCGCACTAGCCTGGCGATTTGTGAGGGGTGAAGAATTCATGAAGTCATGTGGCTCTGTCGAGATCCTCTCCAGCTGAGCGCCGCCCACCAAGACCTTTGGAGTGCGGAAGCTTGCTTCCGCTTTGTTTTCGAATCCGCTGCAACGCCCGCCAAGATCTGGCTGAACCATATTCGGTGGGATCTCTAGAGAGCCAAGTCAGGTTTTAGACGCCGAATTGCAGCGCCGCTGGGAACTTCAGGGGCTAAAGCCCGCAAATTCGGCCATTCTAATGTCGCGGTTAAAACCGCGACCTACAAAGCGGATTAATGTCGCGGTTACCCTTCGGCGCTGCTCAGGGCAAGAAACCGCGACCTACAAAGCGGATTTATGAGGTGGGTTCATCTCGTAGATGCTCGCCATCTTTGCCTGAGCCATCTCTGCTTTCCTCCGCCGGCGCGTCCCGTCAAAATCAGCACCATGAACACACGCCGCAGAAATTCCATGCTTCTGGCTGCACTTTCCTGCATCGCCGCGCTCGCTTGCACATCTCTTGTAGCGCATCCACAAGAGACAAAAAGGAGCGCAGCGATGCCTGATTCCTCGAATTTCCGCCTGTTCAATCCCGATACGATGGCCAAGCCGGTGGCAGGCTACTCCCAGGTGGCCGAAGTCACGGGAGGAAAACTCGTTTACATCGCCGGGCAGGTGGCGCTCGACCCGTCCGGCAATTTGGTCGGAAAAGATAATTTCCGTGCACAGGTCGAACAGGTATTCAAGAATTTGAATGCCGCCGTCCAAGCGGTGGGCGGCAGCTTCCACGACGTGATCAAGCTCAATTATTATTGCGCAGACAGCGTAGATCCATCGCTGACGCCGCAAGTCCGCGAGGTGCGCGACAAATACGTGAACACGCAGAATCCTCCGGCGAGCACGTTCGTTGTGGTCCGCCGCCTCGTCCGCCCGGAATGGCTCATCGAAATCGAGGCCGTCGCCGTCGTCAAGCGCTGATGCAGTGGCTCAGGGGCGCGGCATTCTGTAGTGGAACAGCTTGTGGCACTTCTCCCTGAGAAACCCGCCGATCACCGGAATGCGATGATTGCCCTTCTCCAAGACGTGGCGGCAGGAAATCAGGCACGCGCGCCACTTGTAGTCTTCCGTGCCGCACTTGCGGCCGTACGCGGCGATGTCTTCCTGCGAAACTCCGTAAACCACCGCGCCGATTCTCGACCACACGCAAGCGCCGGCACACATCGCACACGGCTCATGCGTCGAGTAGAGGACGAAGTCGGGCAAGTAGCGGCCATAGCCGCTGGAAACGTATTTCAGCGTCTCCAGCTCCACGTGTTTGATGCTTGACCCCGACGTCTTCACGCGGTTTCCCGCGCTGGCAATCACCACTTCGCGGCTGCCTTCCAGGCGGGTGATGACCGCACCAATTGGATAGTCGCCGCGGTCGCCGGCGCGCTTCGCCTCCGCCACTGCCAGCTCCATGAATTTCCTTCGCGGCTTGTAGGAAGCAGGGATCATGTTCATTCATTATATCTGCATGAGCGGGCCTCCCCGCCAATTGGCCGTGCCGAAAGACTAAGCCGCCGTTGACTTCCGCTTCGACGCGCACCTAAGATGTGCCCCAATCGACGGAGCGCTTCGAGCTTGCTTGGCCAAATCATCTCTCACTACCGCGTCCTCGAAAAACTCGGGGCCGGAGGCATGGGCGTCGTTTATAAGGCCGAAGATGTAAAGCTCCATCGCTTTGTCGCGTTGAAATTCCTGCCGGAAGGACTTGCCATCGCCGGCCCGGCGCTGGAGCGTTTCCAACGCGAAGCCCAGTCCGCCTCCGCACTCGATCATCCGAATATCTGCACGATTTATGAAATTGGCGAGCACGAAGGCCGGCCCTTCATCGCCATGCAGTTTCTCGAGGGCAAGACGCTGAATGAATTGATCGGCGGCCGTCCGCTCGCTTTCGACGAAACGCTCAACCTGGGAATTCAAATCGCCGACGCGCTCGAAGCGGCTCACGCGCAGGGAATCGTTCATCGAGACATCAAAGCGTCCAACATTTTCGTCACCAAGCGCGGGCACGCCAAAGTTCTCGATTTTGGTCTCGCCAAGCTGTCCCCGGTGGCGGAGGGCGTCGGCGCGGGTGCGACTCCCACTGTCACCAGAGACGAACTCCTCACCAGCCCCGGCACCACGGTCGGAACCGTCGCTTACATGTCGCCGGAGCAGGTGCGCGGCAAGGAGCTCGACGGCCGGAGCGACATTTTCTCTTTCGGCGTTGTCCTCTACGAGATGGCCACCGGAGTCCTCCCCTTTCGCGGAGAAACTTCCGGTGTGATTTTCGACGCCATCTTGAATCGCGCGCCGGTAGCTCCGGTGCGGCTCAATCCGGACCTGCCTCCGCAATTCGAAGAAATCGTCAGCCGCGCGTTCGAAAAAGACCGCAATCTCCGCTACCAGCATGCTTCCGATTTGCGCGCGGACTTGCAGCGGCTGAAACGCGACTTGGATAGCGGCCACATGACGGCAGTCACGGAAGCCGCGTCCACTTCGGGGGCACAGGTTTCTCCCGCGTCGAGTGCGCAGCAAATGCGGCCGGCCTCTTCCAGCGCGGTCTCACCGAGCGCCGCAGCGGCACAGCCGCTTCCCGCCGCCAAACCCTCCCACGCGCGGCTCGCGATTCTTGCCCTTGCAATTCTCGCGGTGGCCGCGGGCGGAATTTGGCTTGTGAAGCGCTCGCGCGATGCGCGCTGGGCCCGCACGGTAGCCCTGCCGGAAATTTCTCGTTTGTACGACGCCGGGAAACTGGACGCGGCATACGCCCTTGCCTCCAGAGCCGAGAAGTTTATTCCTGATGACCCGGCCCTCACGAAGGTCTGGCCGCAAATTTCCTACCGCATCTCGATCGAGACCACTCCACCGGGAGCCGATATTTACAGGAGCGCATACGGCGAGGCCAATGCTCCCTGGCAATTCGTCGGGCGGACTCCGCTGAAAGAAGTCCGCGCGCCTCAAGGCTACTATGTCTGGAAGATTGAGAAGCCGGGGTTCGCGACCGTTCTGCGAACCACACTCGGCCTATTCGGATTGTGGATCCCGAGCTCTCCGGGCAGGTCCAACCAAATTGCATCGATCGTGCTTGATGAAACCGGAAAAGTTCCGCCCGGCATGGTCAAAGTTGCGGCACCGAAGAGCGGCAAGCAAGATCTCGTGATCCCCGGTTATGAGGGAATACCGGAGGTCGCGATGAAAGAGTTCTGGATCGATGAGTACGAGGTCACCAATCGTCAATTCAAGGCTTTCGTAGACCAGGGCGGATATCAGAAACGCGAGTATTGGAAACAAGAATTCCGCCAAAATGGAAAATCGCTCACCTGGGAACAGGCCCTGGCCCTGTTCCGCGATTCCGCGGGACGCCCCGGGCCCAAAGATTGGATTCAAGGCGACTACCCGAAGGGACTGGACGACTATCCGGTTGCGGGTGTGAGTTGGTACGAAGCCGCGGCCTACGCTGAATTCGCGGGCAAGAGTCTTCCCAGCATTTTCCACTGGCACCGCGCTGCTGGTGCCACGTCGGCCCCCTACATTGTCCCGGCGAGCAATTTCAGCGGCTCCGGCTTGCTGCCCGTCGGCAGCAAACCGGACCTGGGCCCTTTCGGCAGCTTCGATATGGCGGGAAACGTGAAGGAATGGATCTGGAATGAAGCTGACTCCGGTAGGCGCTATGTGCTTGGCGGGGCCTGGGACGAGCCGAACTACATGTTTGTCGATCCGGATGCGCAGTCCGCTTTTCTGCGCGCCTCCAATATCGGATTCCGCTGCGTGAAGTACCCCGACCCACAGGCCATTCCAAAAGAGGCGCTCGCCGCGATTCCCTCTCCCCGACGCGACCTGAGCAAAGAAAAACCGGTCTCGGATGAACTTTTCCGCGCCTACCTCAGCGTATATTCCTACGACAAAACTCCCCTGAACGCTTCGGTCGAGCGCCTGGACAAGGAAGATGAGGATTGGACGACTGAGAAGATCACCTATGCGGCCGCTTACGGGGATGAAAAGGCCATCACTTACTTGTTTATTCCGAAGAAGGGAAAGCCGCCGTTTCAGACCGTGCTTTTCTTTCCCGGCTCCAATGCGCTTTTGTTGCGGACTTTCAAGGTCTATCCGACGGCATCGCTGGACGTATTTCTGAAGGGCGGACGCGCGGTCCTCTTTCCCGTTTACAAAAGCACCTACGAACGCGGTGACGGCCTGGAATCCGATACGGAAAACATGACCAGCACCTGGCGCGACCACGTCATCATGTGGGAGAAAGACGCCTCGCGAGCCCTCGACTACGCCGAGACTCGCCCGGAGCTCGACCACCAGAAAATTGCCTACTATGGCTACAGTTGGGGCGCAGTGATGGGCGGCCTTATACCGGCCGTTGATACGCGCATCAAAGTGAACATCATTGCTCTCGGCGGTCTCGATTTCCAGCGCTCGCTGCCGGAGGTTCACGTCGTCAATTTCCTGCCGCACGTAAAGCAGCCTTCATTGATGCTCAATGGCCGCTACGATTTCTTTTTCCCAGTGGACACCAATCAGGAGCCATTCTTCCGTCTGCTCGGTTCGCCCAAAGACCAGAAGAAGCATTTAATCTATGACACCGGCCACACGATCCCCCGCAACGAGCTGATCAAGGAATCCCTCAACTGGCTCGACCAGTATCTCGGCCCTGTAAATTGATTCAAGAGTGGGTTTGGGGGAGTAGGCAGTCATGGCCGCGTCTCGCGCTAGTGTTCCCTATAGCTTCGCGGCGCGAAGATTTCGCTCAGGTAATCATGTGTGCCGGGGATGCGCTCCAGATGCGGGTAACGCAGTCCCCCGGCATAACGGATTTCATGCGATTCGAAAGTGTCAAAATTGCGAACGAGCAATGTGATTTTGCCGTTTCGTGGATGTGCGATCGCGTCGTTCAGCACATCCGAGGAATAAGCCCGGCCATCCACCGCGACGATTTTCATGAGCGGCCCAAGTCCCGCCTCATAGGCAGGTGCGCCCGGGAGCACGTCGTCGATAGTGCCGTCTTTGGTCACGTCGATCCCAATCGAAAACATCGCGAAGTAAGTCACAGGATATGTCGGAAAGGGAAGCGGGTTGTTCGGCGTGTCGTTGTAAACGAGCCGCCAGCCGGCCGCCTCGAGGCCCTCTGTCGGCGGCTTGCTATTCACCTGGTAGATGCGCGTTTCAAAAAATGAGTGCCAGTCATAGGGACAAATCTCCGCGAGCGCCGCCTCCACATCCTCGCGCGTGTACGGAACTACGATCGGCCCGGTATCGCGCTGGCCGAAAAAGCTCCGCAAGAAATCATCGAGCGAAAGGCGTCCCTGCGTTTGCTCGCGGATAATGGTGTCCGCGCGCAGCCAGATGAGCGCGCCCTCGTCGTAATAGTCTTGCGCGCGCCGGAGCGAGCCCCAAGCATCATCCGTCGTGCGCAGAACCCAAGATTCGGTCGCCGTATCCACCAGCGGAGTGGAAGCACGGGCGGGGATCTGCGCAAGGTAAGCAGCCACAAACCCGATATAGTCGAGTAAGTATGCGGCGTCATTGAACCCGGCGCGCGTCGCCAGCAGCTGACCAATGTACTGGTTCAAGCCCTCATATACCCAGAGTAGCGACGTCCGCTCAGGCCCTTGATAATCCGGCTTCGAATACAGCTCCGCCGCGCGCCGGTACTTGCCGTCCCACGAATGTGATTGCTCGTGCGCCAGCAGCACCCAACCGAATTTTTCGAGCTCCTCTTTCTTCGAAAGCCCGGCGACCCCCATTCCGCTGTAGGGCGAATCTTCATGCTCGAGCGCGTCAAAAGGCCCCAATTCGCTTTGGGATACAAGAAGGTGCAGCTTCTCCCAGTGCCGGAAGCCGAACATCGCCCGGTCCTGCTCGACCAGCTTCCCAAAGAGCTCAAACGCATGCGCGTCGTTGGCGTTGTCAACGCTGGCGTGGCTGTCGCCGGTGACCTCCAGCACCGCCGGCCAGCTCGACGCGAGCGGCACCGCCCGGAAAAATTCCCCGGCGAGCACTGGCGAGTCAATCAGGCGTTCGAGCGATACCGGCGCAAAATTTACGCGCCCGTTCGTTTCGCTCGTCACCTGCAGCGAACTTCCCTGTTTCCAATTCGGAGGGAGCACAACCGACGGCTCAATTATCAGGCTGCGCTTGTCTATGTCCCGCGGGTAGAGCACCACACGGTTCCACGCCAGCAGTAGTTGATGATCCGAAATCGTGTTTCTCAGCAGATTGTCAAAATCCACTGTAATCCGGTCGATGCCTGCAGGAACTTCCACATGAATCGTGAAGATTTCTTCGGGATCACGTTTCCAGAGCAGCGTCGCGTTTCCGGCATGGATCCGCAGCGCAGCGAATTGTTCGATCGGGCCGGTCGGTCCGTGTTCGCCGGGAATCCACTTCGGGTAGGCGAGCGCAAGCAGTCCCGGCCGGACCCGAATTTCCTCATGCACGAAAGCGATTCGGCGGGCCTCCTGCGTCTCGTCCACGACCAGCGTCATCACCGGCGCTGATTTCTCCTGGCCCGCAGCAATCGATGCAAGTGCAGTCACCGTGAAAATCGCCGGGGCGAATTTCTTCAAAACGAGTGGAAGAGGCACGCAGTTCCTCCCCTAGACGCATCCCAAGCGCAAAGGATTCTGCCAAAGTTAGGGACGCGTAGCCAACCTAAAATCCCGTCTCAAATAAAGCTGCACTCGGGAGGATGATGTGTTCTGGCGGGGTCGTCCCGAGATTCCGTCGACACCTGGTCTGCTTTTCGGAAACTTCAAGATTACTGCGGACGGCTGGTGAGGAGGCCGCTCAGTGACAGCAGTTCTTGAGCAACTCGAGTGCTGCCCTCAGAGCGATCGGCTGCGTGCGACTGCTAAGCGCAGAGCAAAAATTCAGTCGGCGGAGCCGCCTTCCGACGAAGCGGCTTTCACGTCTTTCTCGGTTGCATCTGCGGCTTGCTGCTGCTTTTTCAATTCATCCGCCACCGACGTATCCGGGTCCGCCTGGCCTTCGGGAACGTCTCTTGGCTTCGCAGCGGGGCCTGGGGGAATGCCGCCCTTGCCCTGAGTGCCCGCGAGCGACTTCAATCCATCGTCAATCTTCGCGCGGAAGTTGTCATGCATCTCCTCGAGATCGTCCACTTTCAATCGGCCGGCCATTCCCGCCGAGCAATCGCCCTTCTTCCCGCTCACCACTTCGATGGCGACCGTGCCGTTCGCATCCGGAGTGATTTCTTTTCGCCGGATGATGTCGCCGGCGGTGAGCGAGCAGGCCGTGTCTCCCGTCTCGAGGCTCAATTCGGAGGAAGCGATGAACAGCACGAATCGCGAATCGAGCGAGGGCGGAATCTTCGGAGGGCTCCCCGGAGCCGCTGCGGCGCTAACCGGCTTTGTTGAGGCGTCTTTCTCATCGGCGATCATTTGCTTCACTTGCTCCGCGATCTGGTCCTTCGTTGCGTTGGTCACAACCGCCGGAGCCGCGCCTTGATTCAGTTGGCTCGCGTGCGCCGATGCGAGCACGAACCCGGAGCCATCCCACAGGCGGCTCGAATCGGATCCTTCTGCCGCCGCGTCCGCCGCGTCCTCGGACCCTGTTTGCAAGCTCTGCGCCATGGCATAGTCCGCGAGCCAGAATGCCGGCGCGGGGTAAACAGCGTAAGGGACAAAGTAATAGCCATACGGCGTGTACCACGCGGCGCCCATCCAGCCCCAGGTGAAGGCTACATCCACCGGCCACGGGGTGTACGCCCAGCCATAAAACGCCGGGTCATAGTAGACCGCGGGCACATATTCGTAGAAGGGATAGCCGCCGTAGTAATAGGGCACATAGACGCGCGAAGAGTAGGCTCCGTTGGAGTAGTAAGTCCGCTGCGCGAATTCATGCCCGCTGCGGGTGAACCGGCGTTCCCCGAAGCCGCCTTGCTTGCCGTTGGAGACGAGCCGGGTGTGATCGGCTCGCGTCGTTTCGATTCTGCGCTCGCCGTGCGGCCCGCGGCTGATAGTCGTTCCCTTGGCGTCGTGAATCGCAGTCGCGCGGCCGCGCGTGTCCATCTTCGCGGTCGCGCCCTTGGACGTGGTCACGCCGGTCAACTTGCCGGTGCGGCTGCGGTCCACGGTGCTTCCGTCGGCGTGCGTTGTTCTCGTCCCGCCGTTCGGCAGCTTGGTCGCGCCGGGTTGATTGTTCGCGCCCGCGGCTCCCTTCGCGCCACCGCCCGCGCTCGACGAGTTGGTCCGCGCCGATCCCGTGCCGCTGGCTTTGTTCTCTCCGCTCGAAGTGTTCACCGCCCTCGGCCTCAGATTCAGCCCAGTCGGCGCTCTGGGATCCGTCTCGACCTTCGGAGTCGTGGATCCATTTGCTCCGCCCGTGCCGCCCGCCCGATTGGCGTTATTCGGCCCCGGAGTCGCGCGCTTGGTGGCAGTTTTGGGTGTATTGAACGTGTTGTTCCCGGCCGAGCTTCCCGAGCCGGTGTTGCCGGCCACGTGAGGGGATGTCCCTGCCGTTCCGCCAGGGTGTGCTTCAGGCTCGTGGTCGCTTCCGCCTTCATGGTGTGCATCCGGAGCCGGCGCCGGTTTGGCTGCGGGAGCCGGCGCAGGTTTCGGCGCGGGTGCAGGACTCGGCGCCGAAACTGTCCCTTTTTGCTGCGCCAGGGCGATGAATGGCAAGCACAGGAAGAGCAGAATGAACAGGAACTGTCGGGCAAGATACGTGTGCGGCGCAGCGCTTGGCTTCATGCGGTTCTCCTCGACGGACCGGATGTTTCCTACGAGACTTGAATTGCAGCGACGGCAGTAATCCCAGCTTATCGGCGCTCCTTCGCCGCCGCAACATCCGCGAACGCGCCGGTGTCCATTCGACCGCTAATCAACAGGTAACACGCGCCGCACGCAGTCCATCCCTCGCCGCCCACCGCGCCACCCGCCTCGATCCTCTCATCGCCCTGCGCGAAGAATAGCGCTCCACTCCTGCTCCGCCCGGATGCTTGCATCTGGTGCCTGCATTGCCTATAATTGGTGCATGCAGTACACCATTCGGAAAGTGCCAGATTTCTTGGACGCGGCCCTGCGTCGCCGGGCGCGAGAGCAGGGCCGGAGCCTCAATGAAGTGGCGATTGAGGCTCTGTCCAGGGGCGCCGGGGTCGACGGCGAACGGGAGCCGCAGCGCGATCTCCGCGACATTGCCGGCACCTGGCGGAAAGATCGCGCCTTCGATCGCGCCCTCGCCGCTCAGCACGCCATCGATCGGGAAATGTGGCGGTGAGACTGGCGCTCGACACCAATCGCTACGCCGATCTGTGCCGCGGAAACGCCCGCGTGGTTGAAATGGTCGCCGCGGCCGACGAGGTCTGGCTGCCCTTCATCGTCCTGGGCGAGTTGCGGGCAGGATTTGCTGTCGGAAGCCACGGGCCGCACAACGAGGCCGTTCTGCGGCGCTTTCTTCTGAAGCCCGGGGTCGGCGTCCTGTATGCGGACGAGCAGACCACCCATCATTACGCCGGCTTATACCGGCAACTGCGAAAGCAAGGGACGCCGCTTCCCACCAACGACATGTGGATCGCGACGCTAGTTCTTCAGCATTCGTTGATCCTGTATGATCGCGACTCTCACTTCGATGCGCTCCCGCAACTCCCGCGCCTCTGAGCTGCACATTGGGCGCGTGTGGCGCAGCCACTCCTGGCTGCGCTCTTACGATTACAATCCCCGATTCATGCACAATCGCCCTCGGCCCGAATTTTTCGGCAAAGAGTTCTCTCCGATTTTTGTACCTACCGGTTTTTTTACTGAGCGAACCCCAAAGGCAGCCGTGCCGCAGGCAGTGCAAATCGAAAGCGGCTTCACAGTGTGCGGAAAAACTCGCTCCGATAGGGGGTCGGAGCTTTAGCTCCGACATAACAGCCGCTTTCTTAGTGGGCTTCAGCCCCTGAAGTACAGACGTCAGCGCCTACTACTTCTTTTCGGTTGGCCCCTCGTCGGGACTCACAAAATTGACCACGAACGGCGCCACGCCGTGCACTTGCAAAATTGTGTCGCCCTTGCACTGCGCGTAATGCCTCATCTCCGGCGCCGCCGAGAAAAACCCTCCCGTGCCCACTTCTTTGAGCGCCGCGTCGTCCCATTTCGATCCCATGCCGACGGCGGCCGCGCCCTTGACTACGGTCACGTTTTCCGTCTTGGGATGCCAGTGCGGCGCGATCTTCAATCCATCGGTACAAGAAAGCCGGATGGTGTACGTTCGTCCCGGCGTCATGGGATCGCCTTGGATGATGGCGATCTTCAGCGTTCCGCCCATTTCCACCGACGGCTTGCCAACCAGCGCCGCCGCCGGAACGTCTCCCCACCGTTCCGTTCCCGGCTCAACGACGATCGCGCCATGCGGCTGCGCAGCAGCGCTTGCTTTCGCCGCCGGCTTCGTTTGCGCGCCGGCGCTCCAGGGCAACATCGCGAGCAAAATCAACAATACGGACTTGTGCCAGTTCATGAGCTCTCCTCTCAGCTTGGAGTCAGTTGCGTGAGGGCCGAAATCCCGCGGCATTCTACACCTATTCTTTCCGCCGCTTCGTTCCCTCCGTGTTGTCATCCCGACGCGGTTCCCAGCGAGGGATCCGCTGTTCTGGTCCTCGTAGCGCTGGCTTGCCCCGAGGCACGAAGGGCATCTTGCCGGCAGTTTGGTCCTAGGCTGTCATCCCCCGCCGCCGCGGAGCTTCGAGTTCGTTCGACCTGGGCCCGGCTGCGGCTTTGCGTTGGAGTCCGAGGTGTGTTTCTTCAAAGCGAGAGCCATTGTTTACATTTTGCTTGACTCCGACCTGCCACGGGTGCTCCCGTGGCGGAAAGAAAACAGGCGTTCACCCGTAACAGGTTGAGCTGGGAGGCTCTCTTGGGCTTCCTATTGGCCGCTGTCTTGTTTGTTGTGGGGCTGGTGATTGGATGGACGCTGCTAGTGCGGCTCGATCTCTTCAGCGCCACGCGCGTGTTTTGCCCGCGCCCCAGCGCACCGCCCGCAATCGCGCTCACGGCCGAGGCGACGGACTTGCACCACAGGCTTCGCATCGCAGATCTACACTGCGATGCAACGATCTGGCGGAAGGATTTGACGCGCCGCTCGAACCTGGGTCACTTCGACTTTCCAAGGATGCGCGACGCCAATGGCGCGCTTCAACTTTTCCTCTCGGTGACCGAGATACCTCGGCAGGTGGCGGGCGACCTGATCGATGATCACAGCGATCGCCTGACTCTGCTCGACATTCTCGACCAATGGCCGATTGCCGCCATTCTCGATCAGACCGAACGCGCGCTCTGTATGGGGAGCAAGCTGAAGTCATTTTGCGCGCGCAGCGAGGGCGAGATCCGTTTTATTGAGAAGGCCAGCCAGCTCCGCCGCGCGCTCGACGATCGGCGCGGCGATCCCGCGGTGCGCGCCGCTGTGCTCGGCCTGGAGAGCAACGACGGCACGAAGTATTCGCTTCCTAATATCCAGCGTCTGTTCGCCGGGGGTTACCGCACCTGCTCGCTTTGCCACCTCGCGGACAGCGCATTTGCCGCCTCCGCCAGTAGCGTGTCCAAGAGCGGGCTGACGCCCCTTGGCCGCGACGCAGTTGCGGCGATGAACGAAGCGGGCATGATCATCGACCTGGCCTATGTGGCTCCGCGGGTGATCGAAGAGGTGGTGAAATCTTCGAAACGAGCCCCATTTGTATCTCACACCGGTCCCCGAGGGGTTAGCAACGATCCGAAATGCATGTCGGACGAACTGCTGCGCGCCGTCGTCGAGAAGGGCGGGGTGATCGGACTTTGCTTCGTCAGGGATTACGTGAATGGCGACGGGCTCGAGGATCTGCTTTGCTGCATCGAGCACATGATCTGAATTGTCGGCCCGAAAGGCGTTGCGCTCGGGTCCGGCTTCGATTCATTTCCAATGCCGATTGCGATCGATCAATTGCCGTACCTGACCCAGGGGCTATTGTCCGCCGGCCACGACCAGGCGACAATCGGGGCGATCATGGGCGAGAACGTCATTTAATTCCTCTTACGTGAATTACCTCAGCAATAAACCTGTGGCTGGCGCACTCTTGTCCGCTTGAGCGGGCAAGGGTGGGGCGTGAGTCTGGCCCTTTGTAGCGCTGGCTTGTCCCTGCCGCCCTGAGGATAGCCGAGGGAAGCACAGCAAAAGGGCGTCTCGCCGGCTGAGAGAGATTCTTCACTCCGTTCCGAATGACGAGCGGAAGTGCGAAGAATCGGGCCAATGAGGTGATCTTTCGAGTCCCCTGAGGACGGATCGGCGTTCCCAGGGGGAAAGCAATGCCCCGGCCAATCGGCTCACGAATCACGAGTTACAAGTCACGAGTCACGGCCCGCGCGAGAAATCCACAGACACGAACAGCGGTGCAAAAATTGTTCGTTTCTTGGGTTGACTTTTGGGGGCCGTTGGATACAATAATCGTTTGTCTGGATGTCCTTCCAGCTGGCCTGGGATGAGCTGCTCTTTGACAATCGGATGATACATGCCAGAACCCGTTTGGTTTTGAGATACAACCAAGCGATTTGAAAGTTCGTTCCGATCGTGGGCATCTTCGGATGGATCACGGTCGTAACATCAGGTTTCAAACGAGAGTTTGATCCTGGCTCAGAGCGAACGCTGGCGGCGTGCTTAACACATGCAAGTCGAACGGGTGTAGCAATACATTCGTGGCGAACGGGTGCGTAACACGTGGATAACCTTCCTTCAGGTGGGGAATAACCCCGCGAAAGCGGGGCTAATACCGCATAACAATGCGATGGCACATGCTGTTGCATTCAAAGGCGCAAGTCGCCGGAAGAGGGATCCGCGGCCGATTAGCTAGTTGGTAAGGTAACGGCTTACCAAGGCAATGATCGGTAGCCGGTCTGAGAGGATGATCGGCCACACTGGAACTGAGACACGGTCCAGACTCCTACGGGAGGCAGCAGTGGGGAATCTTGCGCAATGGGCGAAAGCCTGACGC
>Ga0187781_10000063_pt1 | contig 66167 bp, 58 predicted proteins | sample 0715_SJ02_MP02_2_FD_132447 | JGI IMG/M metagenome (GOLD analysis project Ga0187781, IMG submission 132447) | Tropical peat soil microbial communities from peatlands in Department of Meta, Colombia - 0715_SJ02_MP02_20_MG | ecosystem: Environmental > Terrestrial > Soil > Wetlands > Peat | place...
CTCCGGCACGACGGAAATCTATCAAAAGGCGCCCAACAAGATGGTGTCCATCACGGACATCCCGGGCTTTGGCGTTGTGAGCTCGGGCGTAGACGGCAAGGTGGCTTGGCTGGACACGCCGCAAATGGGCACCCAGGAGCTAACTGGTGACGCGGCCGCCGCCCAGAAACGCGGCGCCAACTTCTACGAGGAAATCAGGTTGAAAGAGACCTACCCCAAAATGGTCGTGAAGGGCAAGGAGAGCTTTGAAGGCCACGATGTCTACGTCGTCCAAGCCACTCCGGCGGACGGCGGGCCGGAACTCCTGTCCTTCGACGCCAACTCCTGGCTGCTGGTCCGCAGCCAGTCGCAAGTGAACGGTCCCCAGGGCACGATTGATATCGACGCCCGGCTCAGCGATTATCGCGAGGTGGACGGCGTCCAGCTCCCCTTCACCATCGATCAGGAGCGCTCGGATTTCAGCTTCACCATCAAGCTCACCGAAGTGAAGCATAACGTTCCTATCGACGACGCGAAGTTCGAAAAGCCGAAAACCCAGTGAGCTGCGACGGCTGACGAGCGCGAGGGGGTAGCGCAGACCTGCCTTATAGGTCTGCGGTTCCTCCTTGGAGCCGAAAACCCAACCAACAGCGGGTAGCGGAGACCTGCCTTATCGGTCTGCGGTTCCTCCCTGCAACCCAAAATTCAAACAACAGCCCTCTCCCCCTTGGGGGAGAGGGTGGCCCGCAGCCGGCGCTTTCATCAGCCGGGGCGGGCCGGGTGAGGGGGTCGTCAGACACGACGCCGAGGGTTGCGCCTTGTATCGTATCCACGGCTGGTATATACTTCTCTCCATGGCCATCACCAAGGTTTTTCGCAGCGGCAACAGCCAAGCGGTGAGAATCCCACGGGAGTTCCGTTTTCGCTCGAAGCAGGTGGAGATCACGAAGCGTGGGCATGAAATCGTCCTGCGGGAGCGGCCTGCAAATCTCTCCGCCGCTTTCGAACTTCTCACCGGCTTTTCGCCTGACTTTTTCGAGGGTGGCCGGCGCCAACCCAGGCTGGATAAGCGCTCGAGGTTCTGATGCGCTACCTCTTCGATACCAACATTTGCATCTACATTGCCAAGCAGAAACCTTCCGGCGTGCTCGCACGGCTCGAACGACTGCGGCCGGGCGATGTGGGGATGTCAGTCGTCACTTATCTCGAGTTGCTTTACGGCGCCTGGAAAAGCCGCCGCCGGGAAGAAAACCTCGCTCGCATCCAAGAACTCGAAACCCTGATCCCCGTACTTGCGCTGGATGCAAGCGCCGGGAGGCATTACGCCCAGCTTCGATCTGACCTTGAAACCAAGGGCCGGCCCATCGGCGCTTATGACCTGCTGATCGCTGCGCACGCCCTGAGCCTTGGGCTGATTCTGGTAACTCATAACGTGCGTGAGTTTCGCCGCGTCGAGCGCTTGCAGGTGGAGGACTGGACGGAAGGCGAGTAGGTAGCTCCTCCCACTTGAGCATGGCCCGACTCGCCTTAGTTTTGACCAAACGCAGAGCTTCGCTCTGCACGAGGCCCGTGGCCTTGCTGGAGAAGCCAAATGGCACAAGGTCACCGATTGGTACCGGACGCGAACCAGCGCACCTCGGCATGGAGAGGAGCGGCGCTACCGCGTGCTCTCGAGGCCTTTTACATACTGCAAGTATCCGTTTTGATCCCAGAGCGCTGGCGGGTGGGCACTGCCGAAAATCCGGCAGACCTCGGCCATGATGTCCTTTACAATCGGCATCGCGACGTTGCGCTTGTCGCCATCGTAAGCATAGACTTCAGACAAGCGCAACTCCCTTTCAATCGGGCTACTAGGCCCTGAGTATGGGACGGCGACCACACCCGGAGAGTCCCCCTGATAGCCCATCGAAAAATCTTCGATGTTCTCGAATTCCACTATCAGGTCAACGAGGTCGATGTTCCAAGATTCAAGGACCGCTCTGCTGAGTTGTAAGTATCGCTGAAGCTCGTATGAAAACCAAAAGGGCTGCAATAACTTCCCTAGCCCGGCACGGGCCCGATCCATGAGATGGTCAACCTGCGAATCCAGTGCCACCAGGCCGTTCGTGAAAAGAGTGAGTCGATAAGTGCTCTTGATCTCTTCGCGGATCGCTCGTGGAAAATACCCCACTGAAACGCCTTTCTGGTAAGGCTCGGGTTCTCCTGCCTGCTTCAATTCCGACGTGAAGTCTCGTCGGTGCCTCATCAGGAAGTCGCTCAGATATTGCCAAGGGATCTCCACTGGTCGTGTGGGCAGCGTGTACACGCCGACAAATCCAAAATTCTGTGGGTCTTCCAGCTTAGATTTGGCCCACCTTTGATGGGCCTTGACGCCGTCTCGCCATGCTGCCATCCTGCTCGCCCGTACGTCCCCATTCGCCTGCGTGTCGCGCAGAAAGCGGTCAACCTGCCTTGCGAAAGAGGTCCTGTAGAACTCCCGTATTTCGTCCGGGGCTAATTCCACAACACGGTTGCCAGATCTTATGGGATACCAGACCGCGTGCGTGCGCGGGTCGTAATAGCAATAGGGTTTGTTGTCACCAGGGGGAACCTTCAGGATTGCGACCTTTCGTCCTTCGACGTTAAAGATACGCATGGGCGGTATATCGACCGGCGGGGAAACGCATTTAGTGGCCAACTGACCGAGCTTGCCTGGATTTGGATGTCCCCTGAGGCCCGAGACATACTCGGGGAAAGGTACGGCCGCGTCGTTGATGCGATCGGACACGCCAAAGACAATCACACCACCGTCCGCGTTCAGGAACCCCACGATGAGCTCGCAGATTTGCCTGGCGTCGGACTTGCCGCCGTCGACCGGGATCTTAATTTGAAACTCGAGATTGGAACTCTCCGAGCCGAATTTGCGCTCCCGCAAGAAGTTGGTGACCTCGCCATCGCTGACGTTACCGAAATCCTTTATCGGATGAATGATGTTGTCGACGGTCATAGGTCAGGCCTCTTCACTCGATACTTCCGGTGGGAACCATTGCCTTAGAACTTGCTTCAACTTCAGAAATGCCGGATCGTTGCAACGCTGAAAGCTGACCTGCTCGGCAAGTTCCCGAAAAATGGAAGAGGAATATGGCGTCCTCGAAAGTCTTAGCAGCTTCTCAACAGCTTCTTTGGGCTGCTCAGGCTTTTGTAGTCCTGGGTGGAGGAAACCCTCCCGGGTGAGCCACTCTACTAACTCGGCCCTTCCTCTAGTCCACCTAAGCGCATTCAACACATGCGGGGAATCGCTCCAGAACCACGCTTCCAGTAGAGGATCGATAACTATCGCCGCACATGCGTCCTCGTCCCACCCACTCTGCACAAGCCGGGTCTTCACCTCCTCTTCGAGTCGTTCTCTAGACAGATCGCTTCCGCAGCCTACCCTGTCGAACACTATCAGAGCGTGGGAGGCTGCCACATGCAGCTCGCGGATAAAGGCATGGCCCTCCCCCAATATCCCTGGATCATTCCTGGGATGATGTTGAACAATCGCCTTGATCGCGCGTACGCCAAGGCTTTGGGGTCGTGCCAGCAATGCTTCGAGTGTGAAGCGCATTGTCTTATCCGCAGCCAGAACGATGAGCTCTATGGCCATGTGGCACTCCAGTTCGCCCTCAGCCTAATACCCCGGCCGCAAATAAGTCGCTCAAGCTTACTTCTCCTTTCCACTGTCGAAGCGCCGGGTGCTCGTTGCCCGCCACGATTTGGGTCCCTTCTGCGGTTCTACTAAAGCAAAGAAGTTCTTCCTTCTTCGCCAGCCCGAGCAGGATTGGGGAATGGCTTGCCATTAAGACCTGGCCGTCGTAAATCGACGACAGCGACTGGTAAATCGTGTCGAGCGCTGTCGGGTGAACCGCATTTTCCGGCTCCTCAATGAGATAAACCTTGTTTGACTCAGGCATATACGCCAGGATAGTTAAAGCCAAAAGGCAAAGAGTCCCGTCAGAAACGACGCGCGAAGGAACCTCGATTCCGTTCTGATAGCGGACCAGGAGCTGCCGTGACCTTTGTTTCTGGTCGGGGTCAATGCGAATCTTGTCGAAGTCTGGCAGAGCTGTGCGGACGTGCTTTATCCAAGCTTCGAATGATTCGCGTGACATCTCCCGAAGTTCCCAAACGGCCCGGGCGAGGTATGCGCCCGTTAACATACTCGCCTTTGCTGCCTCTTCCGTGGGGGGTATGTGCAGATCGTCAGCCTTAAGCCTGACATCGCGGACTCCCTCCCCAACCAAGTTTGCAAACCACTTGAGTGTCGGCATGCTGTTTGGGCCATAGGGAAAATAACTGAGCGCCGAACTGAAGGAAGAAACGTTTCCTTCAAATTCAGATTGCGAGTCATCTTCGTTCAGGTATCGGACCTGACTTGCAGAGCGATCCGCGAGGATTCGTGTCTCCTTCTGGTCTGGCCCGAATAGTACGACCTTTTCGCTTTCTACGACCGGATTGTTGGCCGCCATGTCCCAGCGCACGCTCAGGTCATACCGCACGTGCGTGTATGAACCATGCCCGTGAGCGGCCAGCCGGTCCTCAGGAATGCGCGCCTCAATCGCCAAGTCAAATCTATTGTCTTCACGCCCGTAAACGAGATCGCGGAAATTGTCTGTTTGTTGTGCCACCGCGTGCTGGATCGTATACGAAACAAGGTCTCGGATGAAACTCAGCACACTCATGAATGCTGATTTGCCGCTGCTGTTCGGCCCCACCAAAATCTGGAACGAGCGCAAGGGTGTCGAGACTGAGCGCAGGCACCGGTAGTTCCTTGCTTCGATTCTTGTGATCATCGCTGGCCTCAACGGTCCAGAGGAGCTCACTAAGATTGTACCCCAACAGACACCTGCGCGGAATTCCCCTTTCCAGTGCGGCACTACGACGGTCCGAGGGTCCTGGCAAAGCGGACCAACGGTTCAGTGGTCCGCGGTTTTTTGAATCGAAGAACCGCGAACCGCAAAGGCGGCGGTCCGCGCTGCGGATTCTGAAATCAGCTCGTTCCCGATGCCGCCCCTATCGGAGGAGTCGAGCATGCCCGTTGGCCGGCGGACCCCAGGCAACCATGAAGACACCCCTCACGCCAACCCGCTCACCCCAACTCCCCTTCCCATTTTCTCTCCCTGGGGAGAGGGAATAGGGGAAGGGGCGAAAAGGTGAGGGGTCTTGGCTGCGATGATCAGGGCAGATTTCGACGATGCCCATTCACTTTTCCAGTATTTTTCACTTGACAAACAGACAGGTAAATGGTAGCCTATACATATGGTCAGCGTACCGACACATTGTCGTAGGCGAGAGGCGTGCGGCCACACGGCGCGAGAGAGGGTAGGAAGGTCCTGGCCGGTCGGCAAAGCTGGGAACTGGGAAAAATGAAAAATAGTACGAACGAAGCCACTATCTTATTGAAAACAAAGAAAGGCACTGCGAAAACGAACCTAAAAACCAACCGAAAGCGCACGGCGTTTGAGCGCGAAATGCGCGATAAAGGAGCTATCAGCAATCAGTTATCAGCCGCGAGCCATCAGCGATCCCCTGCTGACGGCCAATTGTTGATAGCTGATCGCTGAAGGCTGTTTTTCAGGAACAATCCGGGAATGTTGATGAAAATAAAGCACAAGGTCAAAAAGTCGAGACGTGGAGAACCTGAACGCGAGCTGGTAGCGCGGACGACCGCTGCTGCGGTCCGCGGCTTTTTGGATTGAAGAACCGCGGACCGCAAGAACGGCGGTCCGCGCTACATCAAAAGTGAACGAACGAACCGAGAATGTCTATGAAAACAAAGCACAAGGACAGAAAGTCGATGAGTTGGTGTAGGGGCGGACCTCGTGGCCGCGTGTGGGCAACTAAAAGGGTTGCCCCTACAGAATCAAACGAACGAACCGAGAATGTCTATGAAAACAAAGCAGAAGGACAAGAAGTCGCTTTATTGATGTAGGGCGGCCATCGTGGCCGACCGCGGGCAACCGCAAGGGTAGAGGGGCGTGAACGTGAAAACCCTGCCGGGAGATGCTATAGTGTGGTTAGATGGCAGGCTGCATGGCAACCCGAACATTGATGAGCAACGAGCAGTACGACGCGCTCCCTGAAAGGGAAGGCGTGAAGTACGAACTTAATGCGGGAGAACTGGTCACCGTGGCTCCTTCGCCTCGCTTGCTGCACAACCGCGTCCGCGACGAGATTGGCTTCCGTCTCAGGGAATATGCTCACAGCCGTGGGCTCGGCGAAGTGACGATGGAAACTGACTTCAAGCTTTCGGAAGGCACCATCCGCATCCCGGACATAGCTTTTCTGCGCGCCGGCCGGCTGGCAGGAATTGATCCCCATCAGCGTTTGGAGGGCGCACCTGACCTCGCCGTCGAACTCGCGTCTCCAAGTGACGATCCGGACGATCTTGTACTGAAGGCGCAACAATACTTGGGGTCCGGCGCGCAGGCTATGTGGATCATCTACCCCGAATCCCGGCTTGCCTATATTTATAAGCCGGGCCAGCGCCCTGAGGTGCGTGACGCACAGCAGTGCCTCGAGGATGCCGATCTCTTGCCCGGGTTCTCAGCGCCGCTCGCCGCTGTGATTAAAATAGGCTAGATTACTAGTAAAAGCCCGCCGGACGCCGCAGTGTTACTGGAACAGCTCTTCGTGGAAGAGCTTCTGTCCTCCGAGCGAGGTGTAGAAAGCCCAGCCGGCGATGGCGAGGAAGCTCAGCAGAACAGCCAGCGTATTGATGGCGTACCAGTTACTGAAGTCGAAAGTATACGGCAGACTCAGGGCAACGTTGGCGGTGAAGATGGCCACGGCGAGTGTGATCAGGCCGAAGCGCGTGACCGCGTAAGCCGCGATGCCAAAAACCACCAGCCAGACCGCCAGGAAGGGCAGGAAGGCTTCCGGGCGCGTGCTCCGCAGGGAATTATTCGCAGTCCACAAAGCGATGAAGGCAACGGTTGCCAGCCACTTGTTGCGCAGGACGATGCGCAGCAGAAACATGGAAAAGAAGAATTCGATGGTTGCCCCAATACACCCCATGATGTTCAGCAGCCAGATGCCCACCATCTCGCGGCCACCGGCAAGAAGGGTTTGGCCTGGCAGTCCCGGAACTTCGCCCAGCCGGTTTACGATGACGAGGCCAATAAAGATCACCACGGTCCATATCACACCCAGGACAACTCCCCAGAGTACGTCGCGCCCCACCAGCGGATCGCGCACACGGCCCGTGGTCAAACGGCTCCAGGAGACGACCGCCTGCGGCCAGTGCCGGCGCACGAATGGTTCGAGGGCCAGATAGAGCATACCGATGGCTGCCGAGACAAAAATCCCCGTGCTGAGGGCCAGCACGAAGCGTCCGAAAACGGCCAGCGTGGGGATGAAGTGGCAGCGGCAAACCCAAATGGCGATCTCGATCACGAAGACCGCCACCACCAGGCGCAGCGCGCCCCGCAGATCGCCCTTGCCCAGCCTGTAATTACGCCGCGCGATCAGGGCTCCGGTAGTCAAGAACAGAATCAGCAGTGAGGCGCCCAGAATGGAGCCAGCGTGCTCGAGCCCACTTGTGCTGGATTCCACTTCACGGTTGGGTTTGGTCCACGGTCCGATCAGCCGGAAGTAGACCGGCTTGCCCCGCCAAGCGGCGGCTTCCACCCGCAAGGGCCGGCCGGACTCCGGCCAAATGCCCGTCCAGGCCGCGCGCGTGTCGGAGGCGCCGAGTTCCACCCACTCCGGCGTCGCGGGCTTGAGCTGTGCAGGATCGATTCCCGCCGCCGCGAAAAGGGGTTTCCAATCCACGGTCGCAGGCGGAGCCGGGTTCGCCTCGAATTCCTTAGGAATGGCTTCGAAGGCCGTCAAGCGGCCTTGTGAGTCAACCACCAGGTTAATCATGCCGGAATGGATGGCCGGCGGGTCGTCGTACTGAACTACCCCCGGAGTGAGCGCAGTGCTCTGAAACCCGTCGGGATCGAGGTAGGCGGGACTTTGCCGGTAGCCATACACGAGCACCTGGGGCATCTCGGAGAAGACCTTCTTCCAGTCCGGCCGCGCGCCGTCGTGGCTTTGGACGTAGTCGGTGAAGGGCGTCTGGTAATACCACTGCGCCGAATGGTCGACCGGTCGATCGGTGTAGCCCAGACTCTTGACGATATCGTGCGCTTTGACTTCCAGAACGTAAGGCGGCAGGGGCTGAGGCATGAGGCGGAGCCCGCTTACCCGGACTCCCATCACGCTGCCGAGCGCCAGTCCCACTACGACCGCCGCCAAGGCCGCCACGGCCACGCGCGGAGCGATGCCCTCTTTCTCGCCGGCCGCCGCCACCATTTCCGGCGAGGGCGTTTCACCTGCGGCCAGCGCCGCGGCCAGGGGATCTCCCCCCGGCAACGCTGCGGCCACCGCCAGCGCCGAAGCCGGGCGGGCGGCGGGCTCCTGCTCTAGGCAGCGCATGATCACTCTTTCGATGGCGGGATCGAGGTCTTTCACCCAGCTCGAGGGGTTGCTGATCGGCCGTTCATTGCGAAGCCGCACCAGGTCGGCGAGCGTGTCGGCCTCGAACGCCCGCTTGCCCGTGAAAGTCTCATAGAGCAGAAGGCCCAGGGAATAGATATCGCTCCTGGCGGTCACTTCCTTGCCGGCAAGCTGCTCGGGCGACATGTAGGCCGGCGTGCCGCTGCGCACCTCGGCGCCCTGGATCTGGTCGACGAGCGCGGCCAATCCGAAGTCCGTGATCACCGCGCGGCCGCGGCCGTCCAACATCACGTTGGCCGGTTTCAAATCGCGGTGCAGCACGCCCTCCTGGTGCGCGGCGGCGAGTCCCGCGCAGAGTTGCCGGGCGGTCTCGACGGCCTTGTCCGGCGGCAAGCGTCCGATGCGCCGCAGCAGCGACGCCAGGTCCTCGCCATCGACATATTCCATGGAAAGAAAGGTCTGGCCTTCGAGTTCACCCACGTCATACACGCGGCACACATTGGCATGTGACACGCGGCGTGCCGTGCGCACCTCATTGCGGAAACGCTTGAGCAGCTCCTCGTTGCCTGCGGCTGATTCGGGAAGGAACTTCAACGCCACCGGTTGGCCCAGCACCAAATCGTCAGCGCGATAGACCTCGCCCATCCCGCCGCGGCCGAGCAAGGCTACAATTCTGTACCGTTCGGCCAGCAGGGCGCCGGGAAGAAAGCGGCCTTCGCTCGCGAGACTGCCTGAACTGGTAGGCGTGCGCTGGCTGCGGGGTGTTCGAGAGCCGCTCGCGCGCGGCTGAACTTGCCTGCTCGCCGTCTTCGGCGTGGCCGGCTGAGGTTCGGCCGAAGTGGCAGCGGCCGTCAGCGCGTCGCCGGCCACCACGCCTGCCCCGCACGACGAACAAAACCTCGAGTTGTCGCTCAGGGCACTTCCACACGATCCACATTTCACCATAAGCTGGCCTCGTCCGGGTGCTCGATGCCCTGGAGAGGCGGCCCTTGTGGCCGCCCATGGGTCATCGTAAGGCTTGTCCCGACGACCGTAGGCGCCTTGTCCCGACGACCGTAGGCGCCTTCTCCCACGCTCGAATGGCGCTCGCAAAACAGGCGTTCGAGCCGCAGGTCGTGGTGCTATTATTCTCTTTCGCCCCATTGGCGACCTATGAAAAAGCCAGAATTCGATCCCGGACTCACACAACAATACAATGCCCGGCTGCGTCGTGTCATCCGCAAAGATGGCGAGTTCAACGTGAAGCGCCGGGGCAGAAGCTTGGGGGATATCCACCCCTACCTGTTTCTGCTCAACATGTCTTGGTCTGCCTTTCTAGGGCTGCTTTTCGCCGATTTCATAGCCATCAACCTGTTCTTTGCTTATCTCTACTATCGGGTGGGCGGCATTGAGCAGGTCCGCCACGCCGGCGCCACGGCCTTTGGCCGATTCCTCGACGCCTTCTTCTTCAGTTCGCAGACCCTGACCACCGTGGGTTATGGAACCATCTGGCCGGAGACTCCCGCCGCGAACTTCATCGCCTCTCTTGAAGCCATGGTCGGCTTGCTGGGCTTTGCCGTGGCCACGGGTTTTCTGGTTGGCCGTCTCTCCCGTCCGACGGCGCGCATCGGGTTCAGCAAAACCATGGTCTTGGCGCCCTACCAGGACGCTACCAGCCTCCAGTTCCGCATCGTCAATCGCAGCGTCAGCAACCTGATGGAATTGGAAGCTCGGATGCTGCTCATGACAGTGCAGCCGGTGGAAGGGCGCTTGGAACGTAAGTATGAAGTGCTGGCGCTCGAGCGGCCGACCGTCCTTTTCTTGCCTCTGACCTGGACGATCGTTCACGTCATAGATTCCGAGAGTCCCCTCTACGGGAAAACCTCGGCTGACTTCGAGAAATTGCAAGCAGAATTCGTGATCCTCGTCAACGGCGTCGACGATCGTTTCAGCCAAACCGTGTACGCACGCTATTCCTACCGTTACGATGAGATCGTGTGGGGCGCCAAATTCGCCCAGGCCTTCGACATCGACAGTGACGGCGATTTGCGGTTGGAGGTTGACCGAGTGAGCGATATTGTGCGGGGGGGCTAACGTAGAGCGGAGTCTTACGGCCGTTGGTATTGCACGGACGCTCCTGGTGGCCGCCCGCGGACAACCAAAAGCGTGGCCCTACGATGTAGAGGGTATGGACCAAGCGACCCGCCGTCATCCTGAGCGAAGCGAAGGATCCCGGCCGTTGATTTTGAGTTCAACGAGCTACGAGCAACTGCCGAAATCCTTCGCTTAGGGTGACAGTTTCTTCGCGCCTTGCAAGCGACGACTCATGAGGGTTCTGCTGATCTCCGCTAACACCGACACCACAAGCATGCCAGCGCTTCCCGTGGGGCTTGCAGGGCCGGTCCGCGACCGCGATCCGCGCGGGCGAGCCCGCGAGCGACTCTTAGGGCTGGGCCGGCACTTGGTTAGTTTCCATCTCCCGTATCCTCGCCATAGCCTGGGCACGGTCAACCCTGCCATTCCAGAAAGCGTACGACACATCGCTCTGCTCTGTCCCGGACGGCGCGGGCTCTGAGTCGCTCCAAAGACCCGCCCTGACGTAGCGCTGAAACGCTTCACTCGGCGAGACCTCTTCGAGGCCGGGCGAGACCCCGAAGTAGCTCTCAGGGGGATCGGTCTCCGAGAGCCACACGAGCCGGTCCTCGCCGTTTCTGACGTAGGAGTCGTCATTGCTCCGATGCCGGAACGTGGTCAGCGCCCGCAGACAGCCAAGCTCGGGAATTCGCCAGCCGTCGATCACGGTAAGTTCACCACCGCCAGTGTCCACCTTATGCAAGTTCTGGACCGCTGAGTGGCCGAGCACTTGCACGGTTTGACCGTCCACGATTTGTGGGCATGCGGTCGCAATCGCGCCCTTCACGTCCGTCGGCTGGCCCGGCCAAGTCGTTTTGATCCCCAGGTCATCGTGAATATCGACCCTCTGCTTGGTTGACGGATCATAGACGACCCGCGTCTTCAGCCAACCCTTGCCGAAGCGGCTGGTCGAGATCCAAGCTCGAAGGCCGTCTTTCCGGACGGCGATCAAGTATGTTACCGAATAGACGCCCGACCCGTCGGGGTTGGCCGAGCCGTTGTCGAACAGAGCCATCAGCGGGACAAGGCGGGCCTGACCTGCGCCAGCCTGAGCGCGGGGTCGAGAAAACATTGGAGAAGAGCCAGTCGTTAGCGCCCCCGCTCCAAACCCCAGAAGGGCGAGCACGGCTATTGCTGCCAGTTTCTTCATTGGAATCAGCCTCCTGTCACAAAGCTGCGATCGGGGCCGCAATCAGCTTGCTAACAGCCAATACAGTAGGACGGGGGCGGGGAGATTCCGCATCGGGAGTTGCCCCAGTAGATGCCGTCGCAGTCGCACTCAAAGTAAATACAGTCGAGCCCCTCGGTGCAGGGACACTGTCCGAGGATGAACCAGGTTGGATCAAGTTGTCCTGCTGGGCCTGAGGTCCGGTAACACTGCTGGCATTGCGCCCTTAGAGCCACCTGGTGCCCCGCCAGGAACCATAACATGAGGATCGCCGCTGCGAGAAGCCTCTTCAGGTTGAACATGTTGGCATGCCTCCTTGTTTGCTTCAGCCAGATTTGGTTAGTCCTCAATCTAGTGTCGATTACAGCGCGGAATGCAGTCAATGGGAAACGAGTATCTGGAGCGGCTATCTCCTATCCAATTCGGCTACCTTTTCTGGGACGCCGATGACGGAATTCCTGAGGCGTAGCGCCGTACTGCTTGGCGAATGCGCGTGTAAAATTGGCCGGGTTGGTATATCCGAAGTTCATCGCAACTTCCTTCACGCTCAACTTAGGATCAGCCAAAGCCTGCCGTGCGTGCCTTAGCCGAACGCTCTTCAAGCGCCCCCTGAAAGACTCCCCAACGTCGCTGCGGAACAGATGTCGAAACCGGGAAGCACTGAGGCCTAAGGTCGCGGCCAAGTCCTGTTGACGGACTCCGCGACCGAACGCCCTCTCAATGACGTTCAGTGCCGTCGTGACCCTGGGGTCCACACGTCCCCGGGGTGCGCTGGGGGGGGACACTCCGCGTCATTCGGATACCTCGGTCTTGTCCTTTAGCCCTCACACTTCTCGTGCACTACCGCTAGCCGCGTCCCAGCAAATCTTCTTCCCGCTGCGCACGGAGAGATTCACCATATGGCCGGCGGCGGCGGAGCGATGTCCCATCCCGGCATCTTCCACCGGTTCGCGCCGGGTGCGGACGGAATCGAAAAACGCATTCAGATGGAAGATCACCGCGTCCGGACCGCCGGGCTTGAAGCTCAAGGAGCCTTCAGTCCGCACGTAGGGACTCGACTCCTCACGATGGTGGCCTTCCTGCCAAAACTGATCCTGCAGCTTTTTGGGCCAGGGCTCGATCTGCGACTGGTAACCTTCGCTGGGGGTTTCGTTGGTCAAAGTCATGTCCGCCCCAAGGCTGACCATGAGCGTACCCTGAGTTCCGAGGTATTGAATGCCTTGCTGAGAACCGCTGGCATTGTTCATGGTCGAGCCCATGTTGACGTGGAAAGTCGGATAATCAAACAGCGCGTCCAGCGTGTCCGGCACCTCGCGGCCGTCATGCCGAGCCAGGATGCAACCAATGGCGGCCACCGTGTTGGGCATCGGGGCGTCCATCACGAAATGAATCGTGTTGATGAGATGAACGAACAGGTCTGTGGAAATGCCGCCTGAGTAATCCCAGTATTTCCGGTATTGGAACACCCGCGCCGCATCGTAGGGACGCTTGGGAGCGGGTCCCAGCCATTCTTCCCAGTTGAAGTTCACCCCCTCTTTCAGGTCCGGCGGGATGGGATAATTCCACGCGCCCGTGGAGCTATTCCGATTATAGAAGGCGACAACTTTCGTCACCTTGCCGATCCTTCCGGACTGCACAATTTCCTTCGCCTTAATGTGCATGGGAGAGGAAACCCACTGGCTCCCCACCTGGACAATCCGGTTGTGTTGCTTTGCCGCCTGGATGATTTTCGGCCCCTCTTCGATGCAATAGGTCATCGGCTTCTCGATGTAAACGTCCTTGCCGGCGGCCAGGGCGTCCAGCACTATCGGCGTGTGCCAATGATCCGGCGTCGCGATGACCACCGCATCCAGGTCCTTTCTCTCGAGCAGCTTCTTGTACTGCGCGAAATAGGTTTCGATCGCATCGTCAGTGCGTTCCTTGGCGCGGTCGAGGTGCCCCTGGTAACAGTCGGCCACGGCGACGAGATTTGCCTGCTGCGTCTGTTTGACGTTTTCCATCAGGTAGCAGCCCCGAATACCGTAGCCGATGAAACCCAGGTTGATGCGATCGTTCGGACTCGCCGGCTGGGGCAAGGGCGCGGCTGCCACATATACCGGTTTACCATTGAGAAGCAGTCCCAGGCCGGCGGCCCCGGCGGCGCTTTGCCGGATGAACTGTCGACGTGTAACAAAAGACATCTTAGATACCTCCATGAGTGCAAATGCTCACCGGTATATTATCTTGCTAACGGCCCCAGATCAAGATCGCGGATCGGGAGATCGGGTGATCGGGAGATCGGGCGAACAATCGACGGCCACGGGCCGTCGTTCGAGAATGATCGTTGGCCCGATAGCCTGTTCATCCGATCACTGGTCTGCCGATCCCTATTTTGCCAACCCAAATTTGCTTTGGTTTGGTATCCTCAGTGTTTTCAGGTCTCTTGTGGAGAAGCAAGCATGGCGATCAGGAAGCATGACATGGAGAAGCAGTTGCTGGTGGCATATCAGAACCCCCAATTCCTCGAAAGCGGAGATGCGCGGCTGCTGCGTATCCTGAGCGAGTATCTCGAGCCGCAGGCAAGACTTCGGCGCGCCGGGGTTCATCATACGGTCGTGTTCTTCGGATCGGCGCGCATCCGGCCGCGCGACGAAGCGCTTCAGGCAATGCACGAAGTGGAGAGCAAAGTTGTTGACGCCAACGCAGGCCGAATTGCTTTGGCGCTCAAGAAAGCCCGCACGGACCTGGAAATGTCCCAGTATTATGAAGACGCGCGCGAACTCTCGCGCCTGGTGACGGAGTGGGCGCTTTCCCTCCGCCCTCTTTTCCTGGTGGTTTGTTCCGGCGGCGGGCCGGGGATTATGGAGGCCGCCAACCGGGGCGCCACGGAGGCCGGAGGGCAATCGATTGGGTTGAATATCATGCTTCCCGCCGAACAACGACCCAATCCTTACATCTCGCCCCAACTGGGCTTCCTGTTCCGGTACTTTTTCATGCGAAAGCTGTGGTTTGCCCAGCCCGCTCGAGCCCTGATTTCCTTCCCTGGCGGCTTCGGCACTTTGGATGAGCTTTTCGAAATGCTCACTCTCCTTCAGACCCACAAAATGGGCCACCGCGTGTCCATCGTGCTTTACGGATCTAGTTACTGGAAGCGCGCCATCAATTTCGAGTATTTCCTCGAGATGGGGACGATTTCCGAAGAGGACTTTAAACTCATCCGCTTTGCCGACACTCCGCAAGAGGGATTCACCATCATCAAGGAAGATCTGACCCGGATTCTCCAAATCCGGACGGTGCTCAAGCACCCGTTTTTTTGATTTTGGATTTTGGGTTCGGAAGGACGCGCCTCGTCCGTTGGCAGTTGTCCGTTGCTCGAATCCTGCTTCGCTTTCGGCGCTATAATTCCGACCGGAGGAACGCGATGCAATTCTTCAAAGAGAGCATATTGGAACTCGTTATCCAGACTTCCACCAACCTGCCGCCCGACGTGCGCCAAGCCATGGGTGTGGCGCTCGAGACTGAACCGCCGCAAACCCAGGCAGGCCAGGCGTTGGCGATTATCGGGCAGAACATCGATATGGCTTACGAGACCGAAGGCGCCATCTGCCAGGATACGGGCATGCCCACATTTGAAATCAAGACGCCGGTGGGCGTGAACCAAGTAATAATGAAGAAGCAGATTCAAGAGGCTGTCGCGGAGGCTACCAAGCGCGGCAAGTTGCGCCCCAACTCCGTCGACTCGATCACCGGCAAAAATAGTGGCAACAACCTCGGTCCCGGCACTCCCGTCATCCACTTCGAGCAGTGGGAGGAGCCGGAAATTGAAGTGCGGCTGATCCTCAAGGGCGGCGGCTGCGAGAACATGAATATTCAGTATTCGGTGCCTTGCCTGCTGGAGCATCTGGGCCGCGCCGACCGCGATCTCGAGGGCGTGAAGAAGTGTCTCCTGCACGCCGTGTGGCAGGCGCAGGGCCAGGGTTGCGCGCCCGGGGCGATCGGCGTTTGCATCGGGAGCGACCGCGCCGCCGGCTATCACCTGGCGAAGCTGCAGCTTTTCCGCTCGCTCGACGATGTCAATCCCGACCCTACGCTCGCCAGACTCGAACAGGAGATCATGGACGAGGCTAACAAAATCGGCGTGGGACCGATGGGCTTCGGCGGCAGGAGTTCACTGATCGGCTGCAAGATCACCGCGGCCAATCGCTTGCCTGCCAGCTTCTTCGTTTCTGTGGCCTACGATTGTTGGGCCTTCCGGCGGCTGGGAGTGTTGCTCGAAGCGGACTCGGGCGCCATCAAGCAATGGCTGTATCGCGATCCGAAGCGCCCCGTGGAGAGGCTGGTGTCAGGCGCCGGGTTTCAGGTTTCAGGTCGAGAGATAAGATTGGATACCCCGTTAAGCGAGGCTAAGGTCCGCGCACTGAAGGTTGGCGACGTCGTCCTGATCAACGGACCGATGGTCACCGGGCGCGACGCCGCGCACGCTTACCTGATGCACCACGACGCGCCTTGTGATCTGGATGGCGCCCTCCTCTATCACTGCGGCCCGGTGATGATGAAAGAAGGGACGCCGCCGAATGTCCGCTGGCGGACTAACGCCGCCGGACCCACCACCAGCATCCGCGAGGAGCCTTATGAGGCCGACGTGATGAAGCGCTTCGGCATTCGCGCCGTGATGGGCAAGGGTGGCATGGGCGCCAAAACCCTCGCGGGCCTGAAAGAACACGGCGCTGTTTATCTCCATGCCGTCGGAGGCGCCGCCCAGTTCTACGCCCGCTGCCTGCCGCAAGTGCTCGGCGTTTACCTGCTCGAGGAACTCGGCGTCCCCGAGGCCATGTGGGTCTTCGAAGCGAAAGATTTTCCCGCCATCGTCACCATGGACTCGCACGGTAACTCACTGCACGCAGACGTGGCAGCCGCGACAGGAACGGAGTTGCAGAAGGTGGGCGCGGGAGAGTAGGCGGAAGGCAGAAAGCAGAAAGCGACGGCCCTCTCCCGTGGGGGGGGTGTCGCGCTGCCGGCGCTTTCACCAGCCGGAGAGGGACGGGTAAGGGGTTACGTGGAACAGCGAATCCACTATCAGAGGCTAATCATCTTCCGGCAGGGATTCGTGGTATTCGTCGATGGCTTCGACGGCTACTTCCGCCTTCATTTTCAGCCAAAAGAGCTCAACAGACAACTCGGACAGCAGGTCCTGATACGGGTCACTTTCACGTTCCAAGCCCTTCATTTTTTCACGGAGGCTCCGAACCCGCTCAGACCATTCCTCAACCTCTCCGATCAGCCCCTCAACCGTTTCGAGGTTGGGTACGATTTTAGTCGCCATTTTATTACCACTCCCTTCTCAAGCGGCGAACCAACTGTTCAACCTTCTCTTTAGCTGTCTTTATTTCGCGCATCCAGAACAGGATATACGATTCGTTGGGCGTCGGCTTCATCTGTTCCAGCCGGATCTTTTCCTCGTGTTTCTCGGCAACCTGCCGCAGCGCCGCGATCTTCTTTCGAAGTCCCTTGTTCCTTCCCATCCGCCATCATATTATACCATCTCGACGCGGACTCTTTGGCCCTGCCTCGATGGCTGCTATTCTGTTACAATGCCCGCAAGCCCAGGAGCCATTGGGCCGAGGCGGCGGAGGGCATTGAAATCCATCGTTCTCGGGAAACGGCTGAGGTGAGCCGGAGTGGAACAGGAACAGGAGTTGCTGGACCGTTGCCTCGCCGGCGAAGATTCTGCCTGGGAGGCCCTCTTAAGGGCTTACACGCGAAAAATCTATAATCTCTGTTATCGTTTTACGGGCCGGGTCGAGGAAGCCGAAGATGTGACCCAGGAAGTTTTCATCAAGGTTTTCCAGACCCTCCGGACTTATCAGGCTGCTCAGGGGAGTTTTTCAACCTGGCTCAACAGGGTGGCGCGCAACCATCTGGTGGACCATTACCGGCGCGCCCGCAAGGACCGTGTCACCTCTTCGCTGGAGGATGAATTGACGGAAGCGGAGCAGCAGCCCAGCCCGCAAATGGAGCCGACCGGCGAAGTGGAATCGCGCGAGCGCCGGGAGGTTTTGCAAGCGGCCTTGGACAAGCTCTCCCCGGACCTGCGGGAAGCTGTCATCCTGCGCGACCTGCACGACCTCGATTACGAGGAGATCGCCCTGGTCCTGAATGTTCCCCATGGCACCGTAAAATCTCGCATCAATCGTGGAAGATTGGAACTGGGACGTGTTCTCAAACGTATGGAAGGAATGAGAGGCACCGCGAAGGCGGGGAACGAATCATGACGCACCTGGAAGTTGAAAACCTGACGAGCGAGTACTTGGAAGGCCTTCTCGAAGCTGAGCTGAAGCGGGATTTTGAAGCTCATCTGAACGACTGCCCCTCCTGCGTCGAGATGCTGGAAGATGTGCGCCGGGTCATGGAAATGTGCCACGCCGCTCCAGAACTCGATCCCGCCCCCTGGCTGGTCAGCAAGATTATGGCGGCCACGGTAGGCCAGCACAAACCCGGCTTGCTGGAGCGGTGGTTGGGCTTCCTCCGGCCAACCCTCCAACCCAGAATCGCCTACACTGTAGCGATGGCCGTGTTTTCCTTGTCGGTCATCATGAACGCGGCGGGAATCAATCTCCGCCACTTAACGGTCGAAGACCTGAACCCCCGCACCTGGATTTTCCGGGGCAACCGAGCCGGACACCTCTTCGTCGCTCGGGCGGAAAAGTTCTACTACGATCTCCGGGTGGTGATCGAGATCGAATCTCGACTTCGCCAACTTCGCTCCCGCCCCCAGGAGGAGCCGGAGTCGCCCAAACAGGAGCCCACACCGGGAGGCTCGACCAATACCGCGCCCCCGGCGTTCCCGGCGCTGGCCAGCAATCAGGTTCGGATGATGGACCCGGCTGAGCCCGGCGCCGCGCTGCGCAGTGAGATCGCACCGCCGCCCCTGACTCTGGAAGCAGTAAGGAGCCGAAACCCATGAAATGCGCCACCCATCCAGAAGTTGATTCTGTCGCTTACTGCGGCCTGTGCGGGCGTGCCCTGTGCGCGGACTGCAAGCGTGACGTGCACGGAATGCTCTATTGCGAGAGCTGCCTGGCCAACCGGCTGCAGACTCCCTTGTTCGGACCGCAAACCGGTCCCAGCCCGGGCGTGGGGTTGGCGCTCGGCTTTATTCCCGGCGTGGGCGCCATCTATAACGGCCAGGTGGTGAAGGCCATGGTTCAGGTGTTGATCTTTGGTTCCCTCATCGCCATCAGCGACAAAGTGGGCAGTCCCATGGACACCATCTTCGGCTTGGGCGCGGCGGCGTTCTACTTCTACATGGTCATCGACTCGTATCAGACGGCTCGAGCCAAGCAACTTGGCCAGCCGGCGCCGGAGTGGTTTGGGTTGGGCGACATGAAATTGAATGCGCCCATCGGTGCGGCCTTGCTCATCGGGCTGGGGGCAATGTTCCTGCTGGATAACCTGGGCATTCCGGTTTTTTATCACCTCGGCAAGTATTGGCCGGTGTTACTCATCGTGATTGGAGTGCTCCTGTTGCAACGCCGCCTGGGTGGCGGCGGACGTTCCTCTTCGCAGGCCTCCACGGACGCCCGCAGCCTGAGACAAGGACCCGGTGGCGGATTTGGACCTCGAGACCTGTAAGAAACATGCCGCTCCTGCACCACCCCTTGTTTCCCTGCTCAGTGGGGAGGGGAATAAGGGGTGGTGAAGGTTCCACACGATAAACCAGATACGCGGAGGTTTTGCATGGAAGGCGTCCTGACCAACCCCATCTTCATTCCGCTGGGAGCGTTCGTGATGGTCATCTTCATCGTGGCCATCACCTCCATGAAGAAAATGAGGGAACGCGAGCTCCAGGCCCACCAGGAGTTGCGGATTCGGGAGATGGAGCACGAACGAAAGTTGAAAGAGATGGAGATCGAGAAGGCCAAGCTGGAACTCGAAAAGGCTAAGGCCGGGAAGAGCCAGTAGCGCGCGACGGGACCCGCAATTGCGGCAGGGTCACGGCCGCACGCTGAGAGGAGTTTCGAGATGATCGAGCCCTGGTTGTTGGTTTCTATTGCCGGAATGGCAATGCCGCTTGGGATTATTGCCATCGTCTTTTGGTACAAGTCCCGCGAAAAAGAACTGCAGGTCCACCAGGATATGCGCATCCGCGAGATGGAGCATCACCGCAAGATGAAGGAACTGGAGCTCGAGGTTGAACGAGAGAAGAACCGGCGCTTGCCGGAGAGAGTGGCCTGAAGTACTCCGCTACGCGGGGCGGGCGGCCATAAGGGCGGCTTCTACGTAAGAGTCGGAACTCGGAGGATTTCAATGAACAACATTCCCGACATGATGTTTCCAGTTTTGGGTGTGGGCGTCGTGGGGCTGACGACGATCTGCATCGTCGCCATCGTCTGCTGGTACAAGGCGCGCGACCGGGAGCTGCAGATTCAACGCGAGATGCGCATTCGGGAGATGGAGCACCAGCAAAAGATGCGGGAACTGGAAGTGGAAAGTGAGAAGGCAAGAGCGGCTCAGGCCTATCAACGCACGGCCTGATGGCAAGCCTTTCTCTGGCTGTCATTCTGGTGGGACTGCGGCCCACCTAGGGAGATGAAAGTCAGACGGAAGGGCGGGGCTTCAGCCCCGCCGCCCGACGCGACCGATCAAGAAGGGGCTTTAGCCCCTGAAGCGAGACGGCTTCGGGGCCTAAAGGCCCCCGACTTTACCCGGCCCCAAGGCGGCGGGGCTGAAGCCCCGCCCTTCCGTAGAACCTTCGCGAGAGCGTAGCGAGGAGTCTCGTCCTGAAACAGGGCGGTTCGATAACGAAGGACCATGGCAAGGTTACTCGCTGCGCCCGGAATGACTCGGTGGGCGGACATTGCGAGGCTTCGGAGGTTTAGGGCCTATGGATTCGCCAATGATCATTCCCCTGGCAGCGTTTGCAGTGGCGGTCGTCATCGTGGCGATCGTGCACTTGATGAAGATTCGCGACGTCGAAATCGACGTCCATCAGCGCTTGCGGATGGAGGAGATGGAGCACCAGCGCAGAATGCGCGAGCTGGAAATTGAGTTGCAAAAGGCAAAGCAAGGGCAGTAGCGAGAAGCGCTGGGAGAAGTTGCGGCGGAAGGGAAGGGAGGACCGGGGGGAGTATGTCTTATCCGCTAAGCACGCCGGTTTCGCGCCGGTACAGTTTGACGGGGCCGGTTTTTCTGATTGCGCTGGGAATCGTTTTCCTCGTCGCTGAGTTTGTCCCGGCGTGGGGGATCAGGAGGACTTGGCCGGTTCTGTTGATCGTCGTCGGCGTTCTTAAACTTCTGGACTTGGCGCTGCCGCCGCGGCCCCCCGAGGGACCCAGGTTGTAGGAGTGGATACCATGAGCACTTATTTCTATCGTCGCGGATCGATTTTCTGGGCGCTCACCCTGATTGGAGTGGGCTTCATCTTCCTCTGGCAAAACTTCAACCCGGCGGTTCATCCCTGGCAGGTTATTGCCAAGTTCTGGCCCATCCTCATCATCTTCTGGGGTATTTCGAAGCTGATCGAGTACGTGCAGGCTCGCAGCCATCCCGAGACCACACCGCCCCCACTCTTCAGCGCAAGCGAGGTTATCCTGCTGGTGCTGATCCTGGCCCTGGGAACCTTGGTTTCAAAGATCGTGTTGCGGCCGTGGCAGGAATGGCCGAAGTCAGTGGGCATTGACATGGACGACGAGGGCGTCAGCGGACTGTTCATGAACTCTTACACTTACACGCAGTCCTTTTCCCAGCTAGCTCGTTCGCAGCCCCACCTCCTGGTGGTGGACCGGCGGGGCGACGTGGAGGTGCATGCTGCCGACCAGGCCACTTTCGATGCGGTGGTGAAGAAGACCATCTGGGCCCCGAACGAAGAGGACGCTCAGAAGCTTTCAAATCAGGTCAAGATCCAGATTGTCGAGCAGGCCGGACGATACTTGGTTCAGACCAACCTGGATTCGCTTCCCGATGCCGGGCACAACGTGCGCCTGGACTACACACTGCGCGTTCCCTTTTCCACTAGCACCGAGGTTACAGTGGAGCATGGGGACGCTATCCTGGATGGGTTAAAGGCTGAACAATCTATTACTGCACGTCACGGAGACGCTCACGTCACCAACGTGGAAGGCCTGGTGCGGCTGACGCAAGGCAGCGGGTTGACGGAGGTGCGCGATCTGAAAGGCAGCCTCGAGGTTCAGGGGCGGGGTAGTGACGTCGATATTTCCAGTGTCACCGGCACCGCCAGCATCAACGGCGAATTCAACGGCGATATGGATTTCCGCGACATCCGCCAGACCCTTCACTTCAAATCCTCGCGTACCGATATGACCGTTCAAAAACTCACTGGCCGGCTGAACATGGAAGTCGGTTCGCTCGAACTAAGCGGCGTCGACGGCCCCTTCGAGATCTCTACGCGCCAAAAGGACATCACCCTAAACGATTTCAAGCACAGCGTGAAAATCTCCGACACCAACGGGGACGTGGAAATGCGCACTTCAACTGCCCCGAGCCATCCCATCGACGTCGACTTAAAGAAGGGCGAGATCGAGTTGAGCCTCCCCCCCTCGAGCAGTTTCCAGATCGACGCAGCTTCCCACCACGGCGAAGTCGAGAGCGATTTTTCCGGGTCGAGTTTGAAGATCGTGAAGGAAGGCGATAACCCATCCATCAGCGGAAGTCTGGGGAAGGGCGGGCCTGCCATTAAGCTTGAAACGGAGTATGGGACCATCCGGTTGCTGCGCATGGGCGCCCATCCTCCCACGCCTCCTGCTCCTCCCCATCCTCCATCCGGGGACGAGAAGCGAGCCTCGACCCCACCGGCGCACCACCACAGTACCGCGGTCTCGGGGCGCGCCGTTAGTTGCTTGCCCTTGGCGCGACTGCTCGAATGGTTGGAGTGCGTTAAGAGGATTAGGGCGGGAGGCCTGCCGGACGCTTCCGCACCGGCCGCTTGGCAGTAATTACGGGCCGTTGCGTCGAACGAGCTTGTCTACAGTATCGATCAGGGCGTTCATCTTGTGCTCAGTCTCTGCCCCCGCTTCGGCCAGTTCGCGGATGCGCCGATCGGTCTCTTCGCCATGCCGAGCCAATGACATCGCCACATCCACCAACTGCCGGATCATCCCCTGATTGGCCTCGGTAAGGCGTGCGATTTCCGCTTGCCTTTCTTTGAGCAGTTGAATATCCACTGTGAATTGAGCCTGTTGCTCATTGATAAAGTTCATCCGAGATTCAAAGCTGTCGGCCATGCCGGCATTATAACACGCGCCACCTGCCGGGCCGAGCAGCGCTCAGGCTGTTGCCCTTCCAAGAAGATCAAAGAAATCAGGGAAGGAAATATCAACGCAACTGCTATTCTTGATTAGTGTTTCGCCTTTCGCCACGAGCCCTGCTACGGCGAAGGCCATGGCAACGCGGTGATCGTCGTGGGGATCGATCTCGGCGCCACGCAAGGTCTGCCGCCCCGCCACGCGCAGCCCGTCCTGGAATTCTTCGACCTCGGCGCCCATCCGCCGCAAGTTTTCCGCCACCGCCGCAAGCCGGTCGCTTTCTTTGACGCGCAACTCACCCGCGCCTCGGAACGTCAAGCCTTGTTCCGTTTGGGTTCCCAGCACTGCGAGGACAGGTAATTCATCAATGAGGCCCGGTACAGCGCTCTCCGGAATTTCGCCGCCTTGTAAGGCGCTGGCTTCCACATGCAGATCGCCGATCAATTCTCCGTTCAGCATCTCCAGGTTGACCACCGTTACGCGGCCGCCCATCGGGATCAGGATATCCAGAATGCCTGTGCGCGTGGGGTTCAGCCCCACGTTGTGGAGCATGAGGTTCGTCTGTGGCGTGATCAGGCCCGCCACGATGAAAAACGCCGCCGAAGAAAAATCACCGGGCACATAAAGCTTTTTACCCTCCAAGCGCGCCCGGCCGCGCACCGCAATAGTCCGTTGATGCCGGCCGATGTCCGCCCCCATTTGTTCGAGCGCAATTTCCGTGTGGTCCCGCGTCCGCACGTTCTCGATGACTTCGGTTTCACCCTCCGCGAACAATCCTGCCATCAGCACCGCAGACTTCACTTGCGCGCTGGCCACCGGCATTTCGTAGCGGATCGGTTGCACTGTGCCGCCTTCGATTTCGAGCGGCGGCAGTCCTCCCGCCTGGGTATTGATCCGCGCTCCCATGCGGGAGAGGGGTTCGGCCACCCGCTTCATCGGTCGCCGCGAGAGCGAAGCGTCGCCCACCAGCACGGAGCGGAATGGCTGGCCGGCCAGTATGCCGGATAGCATGCGCATGGTCGAGCCGGAGTTGCCCGCGTCGAGCGGTTCACGGGCAGCCCGCAGCCCGCCCAAACCGGCGCCCTGAATCGTCACCACGTTGTTTTGGCGTTCGATCTTTACGCCGAGTTGCTTCAAACAGGAAAGCGTGGATTGGCAATCGGCGCTCGTCGAGAAGAAGTGAAGCTCGCTGATTCCCTCGGCAATCGCCCCCAACATGGCATAGCGGTGCGAGATGGACTTGTCACCGGGAAACTGCAATGTGCCCGTCAGTCCCTTCCCGGGCTTGATCTTCTTCGGCTTCGGTCCAAATAGACCCATGGCTTGTAATTCCCCTCCTGTTTAGGGAGGGGGCAGGGCTGGTTATCCAACTGCCATTTCGCTACGGCCCGACTGTTAGTATAATCTTGCCCACGGTCGCCCGCTCTTCCATTCTGCGGTGCGCCTCGGCCGCCTGCGCCAGCGGCAACCTCAATCCGATCACCAACTTCAGCTTCCCATTGGCAATCCAGTCCATCACCTGCCGAATTCCTTCGCTCGCGCCCTCCCGGGGTTGCCGAACGGTGTAAAGGCTGAAGGCACTCACCTTGAGGGATTTTTCGAAGAGGCTGGAAATGAGGTGGAGCGGATGGGGAGGGCCGCTGGCTGCGCCATAAAGGATGGCGTGACCGAAAGGAGCCAGGCACTTCACACTGTCTTGAAATGTCGCTCTACCCACGGCATCGAGTACCAAATCCACGCCCCGTCCCTCCGTCAGTTCTTTGACGCGTTCGGCGAAGTTCACCTGATTGTAAAGGATGACCTCATCGGCGCCCAATTCGCGCACCAGCTTGGCTTTCTCCTCGCGCGAGGTCGTCCCGAACACTCGCGCCCCGGCCTGTTTGGCCATCTGGACGGCCTGCAACCCCACTCCGCCGGCCGCCGAATGAACCAACACAGACATGCCCGGCTTCACCTGGTCGGCTTTATAAAGCATGTAATAGGCCGTCAGCGATTGGATGGGGAACGCGGCGCCATCCTCAAAACTGAATTCGTCCGGCAGGAAAATCAAGTCCCGGACTAGCGCCACCGTGTATTCCGCATAGCAGCGCTGGCTCAGGGTGGCGACTCGCCGGCCAACAATACCCGCGTCGACTCCCTCGCCTACCTCTTCCACAACTCCCGAAGCCTCGAGGCCGGGAGTCTCAGGAAACTCCGGTTGGCGCAAGTAGCGGCCGCGGCGAAGCAAGGTGTCGGCAAAATTAACGCCGGCCGCGTGAACGCGCACGAGAGCTTCACCTTGTCCGGGGCGCGGTTTCTCGACCTCCTCGAGCTTGAGGACTTCGGGACCGCCGATGGTGTGAAAACGGATGGCCTGCATGGTCGTGGATCACTCGCTCTTCTGGCCGCCGGCGGCAAACCTGGCCGTGGTGTCAACGATCGCATTGAGCTTCTGCATTTCCCTGTTTGCTAACTTAGCGCTGTCGGTTCGAAATCGTCAAGGCGGCAGGTCAAACGGTAGTGGGTCAGTTTGAAGTAGAGGCGGCTTTACGCCGCCACTTGGCGAGATAAACTCGCCGCCACAAGTTCAAATTGACCCACTACTCATCGGGGTATTCCCTTGACATCCCCGAGCTTTGTTCATAATTTGTATTCTGTCTTTGCATGGAAGCGGTGAGCTAAACCGGCCGCGAGGTTCGCACGTCACGAAGGATGGACACATGCCAGGAGAACCAAAGCAGGAAACGCAACGTAGGGCGGCGGGGAACCTCAATTCGGGCGCAACGGCTGCCGCCCTCGCAGGGATCAGTTTCATCACCCAGCCCGATCGGGTTTTTGGCGCCAACGAGCGCGTTCGGGTTGGAGTCTGCGGGATTCGCGGGCAGGGATTTACGCACATTGAAGAATACGCGCGAATACCGAAAGTCGAGACTGTGGCCGTTTGCGATGTGGACGAGAACATCATGGACGGAAGACTTGCGGACATGGATCGCATGAGCCTGCCTGCTCCTAAAACCTACACTGACGTCCGCAAACTCCTGGAAGATTCCTCGATCGATGTCATTTCCATCGCCGCGCCCAATCACTGGCATGCCTTGATGGGAATCTGGGGTCTCCAGGCGGGCAAGGATATCTATATCGAAAAGCCCTGCTGCCATAACTTGTGGGAGGGGAGGCAATTGGTTCGAGCCGCGAAGAAATACAACCGCATTGTTCAGCACGGCACCAACAATCGCTCTGCGGGAGCGGTGATCGAAGGCATCGGGAAAATGCGCGAGGGCTTGATCGGAGAGCTCTATCTCGCGCGCGGCCTCTGCTTCAACGGACGAAATACCATCGGGCGGGCGCCGGTCGAGTCTGTGCCGGCGGGCGTGAACTATGATCTCTGGACCGGACCTTCGCCGCTTCATCCCTTTACTCGCAATCGCTTTCACTACAACTGGCACTGGTTTTGGGACACCGGCAACGGCGACATCGGCAACCAGGGAATCCACCAGATGGACGTGGCGCGCTGGGGACTGGGCGTGAAACTTCCGAACAAGGCCTCGGCCTTGGGCGGCCACTTCATGTTTGTCGACGACCAGGAAACGCCCAACGTGCTCAACGCCGCGTTCGAATTCAACTTGCCGGATGGCAAGCGCAAAATGCTGGAGTTTGAGGTGAGGCACTGGATGACCAATGAGGAGGCCGGCATCGGCTCTCTTGGCTTCGGAATCACTATTCCCGGCTTCCTGGGTCCACCCCGAAGGAACGGCGATCACCCGCACCGCGAGGCCTTCGAAGGCTCGGTCGGCGACATCTTTTATGGATCGAAGGGTTATATGGCGATGTCAAACGAGGAGTTTCCTTCCTACCGCACCTGGCTAGGGGAAGATCAGGAGCGCGGTCCCAGCGGCTCGCGGGAAGGGAATAACTGGCAGAACTTCATCGACTGCGTGCGCAGTCGCCAGCGAGAGGATCTGAACGCACCCATCGAGGAGGGTTACATTTCCTGTGCCTTGGTGCATTTGGCCAACGCCTCTTACCGCCTCGGGCGGACGCTCAACTTCGACCCTGCAACGGAACAAGTGATCGGCGACGAGGAAGCGAACCAATTGTTACACGGCACTTACCGCGCGCCCTACGTGGTTCCGGACGAAGTCTAGCTGAACTCCCTGGAGTAAGAGCGACGATAGAAAAAACCTGATCGCCTTAACCACAGAGGCAAAGAGACAGAGAGGTACTATCTTGAATTTAGACTATTCGAGTTTGAATTGCTGCTCTGTGCCTCTGTGTCTCTGTGGTTAACAAGCCTTGCGAACTCCGCAGTTAACCGCAAACCTACAATGCCCTCGCCTCAAACCCAACTCCGTCGCCAACTCGGCCTCGCCTCGGCAACTGCCGCCGTCGCCGCGGAAGCCATCGGTGTGGGCATCTTCCTAACGCCCGCGGGCATGGCCCGCCAACTCGGCTCGCCCTTCTGGCTGTTGGCGGTCTGGCTGGGGATGGGCTTGATGGCGGTGGCGGGCAGTCTCTGTTTTGGCGGGTTGGCGGCGCGTTATCCTGAAGCCGGCGGCGCGTACGTTTATCTTCGCGAAGCGTTCGGCCCGCGCCTGGCGTTCTTGTACGGCTGGATGCAGCTTCTGGTGATGGATCCCGGCGTGACCGCTTCGCTCGCCGTAGGCATGGCCGCTTACGCAGGTTCAGTCACGCACCTGACGAACGGGCAGCAGAAGGTGCTTGGCATCGCTGCTATTCTCGCGCTCGCGGCGCTCAATATGCGCGGCACGCGGCTGGGCGCGGACCTCTTGCAGGCGCTCACCTGGCTCAAGATTTCAGCGCTGGCGCTGCTCCCCGTCTGGGCGCTGGCTCTTGGTTTGGGCTCCTGGTCGCATTTCACGCCCTGCGTCACTCCCCGCACCGGCTCTACGCCCCTCTTCGCCGCGCTCGCCGCCGGCGCGATGGCGGCCTTCTATTCCTTTGGGGGGTGGTGGGAAGCTACCAAGATCGCCGGGGAGGTCAGGGAGCCCGAGCGCAATATGCCGCGCGCCCTGGTGCTCGGCGTCATCGTTGTAACCGTGGTTTATGTCCTCGTCACCGGCGTCTTTATTTACCTGGTTCCGATCGAGCGCATCACTTCCGACGAGACTTTTATGGCCCAAGCCGGCGAGCGCTTGTTTGGAGCGGCGGGTGCCACCATCCTGGCCGCGCTCGTCGTGCTCTGCGTGCTGGCGTGTATCGCCGCTTTGCTGATGCTTTCTCCGCGCGTCTACTACGCCATGGCGCGCGACGGTCTGTTTTTTGAAGCCATCGCGAAGATTCATCCCACCTTCGGAACGCCCGCCCGCGCCATCGCCATTCAAGCAGCCCTCGCGTGTTTGCTTGTGGCCCTCGGAACCTTCAACCAGATTGTGGCCTACTTTGTTTTCGTCGCTGTCCTTTTCCTAGGCCTGACGGTCGCAGGGCTCTTTCGCCTCGGAGCGCGCGTCGATGCGGGCTCGCGTTCTCGCGTTCCGGGATTCCCCTACACGCCCATTTCTTTCCTCCTCCTGGTCTGCCTGATGCTCCTTCTGCTTGCCTCAAGGTCCCCGCGGCAGGCTTTTCTGGGTGTGTTCGTAGTCGCGCTCGGCATTCCTGCCTTCGAGTTCGTGCGGAAATGATCCCTCCCCTCTCTGAAATCTCAGATTTGTGGATTGCTGAATGCAAAAGCCACTGCGGGGGTCCTTCGCTTCGCTCAGGATGACAGCCGGAAGTCGGCGAAATAGGGAAGCGGCGCAAAAGGCGAAAGCGATTGACCGTGCCTGCTGTGTGGTGTACGCTCCGAATCTGTGAGGTGCGGAGCTGAAGGCCGCGCGGAGGGCGATTAAGAGGGTTGCCCCGACACGAGTCCAAAGGAGGACACCGAGATGGTTCGACGCTTGATGATGGCTGGATTACTGGTTCTAGCTGTGGCTGCATTGGCGATGGCCGCACCACCCCATCCCGTAGATGGCCACTGGCAGGGAACGATCAGCGGGCCCAACGGAGACTTCACCATCAATTTCACCTTCAAGGCGGACGGCAGCAAGCTGACGGGGACCGTCGAGGGGCCGAGCGGGGAGCAGCCCATTAGCGATGGAAAGATCGAGGGTGAGAAGCTCTCGTTCAAGACGCAATTCCAGGACAACACCATCGAACACGAGGGAACGCTCTCAGGCGACTCGATCCAGTTGAAGGCCAAAGGCCCGTGGGGCGAAATGGACATGACCTTGAAGCGTGTCGAAGAGAAGAAGAGCTAGCACGGTGCGGAGGGCCCGCAGCTTGTCATTCCGAGCGGTCATGGGCTTGCCACCCACCCATGGGAATGAAAGTCATACGGAAGGGCAGGGCTTCAGCCCTGCCACCCGACGCGCCCGATGAACAAGGGGCTTTAGCCCCTGAAGCGACTTCAGGGCCTAAAGGCCCCCAAATTTGCCTGGCCCCACGGCGGCGGGGCTGAAGCCCCGCCCTTCCGCATGACCTTTGAGACCTTCGTTGCTAGTTCCGCGGGCCGGTGTACCGCCGATTGCGCGAAAGATCGTATCTTGCGCTCACGCCGCCGGTGACATTGATTGACAGGGTCTTATCCGCCGAAAGCTCTTCGACGCCCTTCACTGCCAGTTTCACCGTGTACGATCCAGCGAGTGTGTAAGTGTGGGTAACGCTCTGCCCGCTGGCTTCCGTTCCATCCCCAAAGTCCCAGTGATAAGAAATAGCCGGCACGGAACTGCCGCCCAGGTTTGCCGCAAACGAGACGCCTTTTGTCGTGTTGGCCGAGGCTGGCGCATCGACGGTCACTTGAGGCGCGGCGGCGGGAATCGAGTCATCCACCAGCTTAATGAGGCGAACCGAGTGGGGAGGTTGATCGGCCAGGTTCAGGCTGCCGCTCTGAAGCGCCACCTCCGCGTCGTTGTCGAGTACGTCGAAGGCGTGGAATGGGTGATCGGCTAAAAGTCCAAGCCCTGCGAGCGTAAAGCTGTGGGAAAGCGGACGCTCAGCCCAGTTGAAGACCGCAAGCATGGCCTGGCGAGAATCTTCGGGAAGGAAGAAGACGCTCGGCGCTTCGTCCTCAGGCGGAAAGGTCATCAGGTCCAGCGGCCGAGCGGCGCGCCCCAGGCGGTTCATGGCGAGGATTTCTGGATTCTCGACCAGGGCCAACCGATCGGGCTGCGAGCCCAAAGTCGGCAAATCGTCGCCGATCTCGTACATGCCGCCGCACAACGCCGCCAGAACGATCTGCACCTGAGCCTCGCTCAGCGTCAGCCCGGTCCTCGACCGGTGCCATCCTTGGTCCGGGTCGAGGTTTACCACTTTGGTTACGGAGAAAGCGTCCGGATCGCTCAGGTAGAAATTGCCGTGCATGTAAAAACGCGCCGCGATGTTGGGCGCCGCGTCCTTGCTGGCCGAGAAGGAATGGCCGGTGTCCGGCGCGATGCGGCCCTCATCGACGAGGCCGAGCGGATTGAGCATGGGGCTGCCGTCCTTGTCGAGGAGCACGTCGTCGCCCACGGCTTCGCGAATAATCTTCAGACCGATGCGCTGCGCCTCGAGCGCGGTGGTGTGCGGCCGGTGGAAAACCCCTTCGATCGCGGTGCTGTCCATGAAGTCGAGTTTAATGTAGCGGATTCCCCACTCGCGCGTGAGGGTTTGGTAGGTTTTTCGCAAATAGTCTTGCGCGCCAGGGTGAGTGGGGTCGAGCACGTAAAGTTCATCCTGGTGGCGGGCGACGTATCCGATTTTGATGGGCTTGCCCTGCGCGTCGTGGACCAACCAGTCCGGGTGGTGCTCGAATACCCAAGCGCGGTTCGAGACGTAGAAGGGTGCAGTCCAGATGCCGGGCACCAGTCCCAGATGAGCGATCGCGTGCTCGATATTCCACATGCCCTGCGGGAATTGGGTCGCATTCGCGGTGGTATATTCGCCGCGCGCATAGGCATAGCCTTCGTCGATGTGGAAATAATCGTAGCCCAACGGCAGCAGATGCTGCGCCAGCCACTCCGCATTGGTCGTGGTCTCCCCCTCGTTGATCCCCGCGTAAAAGGCTGTCCAACTCCACCAACCAATCGGTGCGAGTTGGGGGAAGTGGAGTTTGTACAGGCGCCGAACGGCATGCCCATAGGTCTCAAGTTCCTGCAAGTAGTCTCGTCCTGCCGAAATCATGACCCGCTCGGAAGAAAGCGATTCCCCGGGCGCCACGGGGAGAGTCAACTCGACCTGCTGGGCGGGGGCGATCTGATCGCGCTCCAAAACGAACTCCGTAGTTCCCGTCGAATCCACAGTGAAGGACGCGATGTGGGCCTCACCGGCAGAGGCGGGTGTGACGCGCAAGTGAGAGACCGTCAGAAAGCGATCGGAGGTGAGAGCTGAGAGCATCAGGCTTTGTTTGCTCGAAAGGTTATAGATGAGAGCGTTGCACGTTCCGGCGTAGACGCCGTGCGGAGCCTGCGCCAGACTGCCAATCGGAATGGTGGGGTCTTCGGTGAAACCCTCGATCATCACCCGATCGTTCTGGTCACTGGCCCCAAGGTCGACGAGCGGTTTACCCACCGCGTCGACCACGCGAATGGCTTGCACCGAAATGCCGGCACCGGTCCCGTTGCGCACCGCTACCCCGACATCGCCATAAGGCTCATCCTCGTACAAGCGCAAGGTGCAAATCAGGTCAGGCTTATTGGCCAGTCCGCTGAAAGTCACTCGCACCGCGCGGCCCGAGCCTAAGGCGTCTTGGAAATCATCCGCTGTGGCTGTGTGATGTGGATAAGCCGAGGAACTCAGCCATTCGCCATTCACTTCCACGCCCACGTTCGAAACCAAGACCGGCTGCTGGAGCCCTCGCGAGAGGACTTCATAGGCTCCATCCTGAGCCCTCACCACAACCGTCAGTTGTTGATTATGGATCGACAGGTCCTGCTGTGCTGAAGCTGCCGAAAACGCAACTAAGATCGCGGCGAGAAGAAATGCGAATCGCAATCTCATGGAAAGCCACACCTCCTCGGAAAGGATGCCGGAGAGCCTGGGTTTGTCGCGCAGGCAAGACATTTAAGGGCTGCGCGTTTTTTCATGCCCAGAGGCGAGTATACCGCAAATCCTCAAGGAGGCTGCGGTTCTCCGCATCCCGGTTCATCCCGGCGGCGCAAAATGCGTTATTCTGACCTGCTGGTCGCGATGCAAAGAAACCATGGAAGGATTGGAGCCAGTATATGATCTACCAAAAAGAGCTTGTTATTAGCACAAGAGGTCATGGTGATATGCACGATCTTACCGAGCGGGTTGCAGGAGTGGTGAGTTCATCGGCAATCCAAGGCGGCATCGTCAACGTCTTCAACGTCGGGAGCACGGCGGCGGTCGGCACCATCGAGTTCGAACCGGGGCTCCAGCATGACCTGCCCGCCATTCTCGATAAGCTCGTCCCCGCGAGCCGTACCTACGGCCACGAGCAAGCCTGGCATGATGGCAACGGGCACTCGCATCTCCAGGCCAGCCTCCTCGGACCGTCGCTCACGGTCCCGGTTGCCGAGGGCAAAATGCTGCTGGGCACCTGGCAACAGATCTTTCATCTCGAGTGCGACGTTCGAGGGCGGCAACGAACGGTCGTGGTGACAGTGACCGGCGAGTAAGGCAACTCTCTCAGAAGACGTGTTGTCGTCGCTCGAGGGGTAACCCTCGCCTTGGGTCTCGCAACAGCGAGGCGACCCAAGGGCCGCCTCGGCGCCGTCCAAACGGGTCCTCGCGCCGGCCAGCGCAACCAGTCCCCACTGAATCAGCCGGGTTCCACTCTTCTCCAAGCATGGTGAGACCTTCGAACTAGGCAGGCTTTGCCGACTCCGGGCTCGGCAGGCCTTGCCTCCCTCCTCCATTTCCACACGCATCCCTTCACCACTGGCCCCACTAAACCCTTTCAAATGAGTTGACCCAGTCATCTTCGCAACCGTTCGCGGCTGGCCCCCAATTTGTTCTTCGCCTGAACGAGTGGCGGCGACGAGAGGTTCGAAAAACCAGCGCCGCCGGCGCCTGAGAACATGCGGCCCAAAGGAGGAGAACCAATGCCGGTGCCAGGTATTATCAGTCCCAATTCATACCTTAATTCCAATTCACATATTGAGAAGATCCAAAAGACGCCCAGCGCGGTACGGCCGGCGCTGATCTTGTTTTTGTTGATGGCGGTCGTCTGTATAGCGCGCGATGCCACAGCCACGCTTAGCTCTAGTCCGCAAAGCGTCAGTTTTGGAAGCGTCACCGTAGGGACCAGCAGTAACCAGACCGTAACCCTCATCAACACGGGAACTGGGAACGTGGTGCTGGTGACGGCCGGGGTGTGGGGAAAGGGTTTCAGCATTAGCGGGTTGTCCTTTCCGCTTGTTCTAGGCCCTAGCCAGAGTACGAGCTTAACAGTCAGCTTCGCCCCAACCACCACCCGAAGCATCACCGGCCATATCATGATTGACTGTACCACTCCTTCTCTTATCGTCCCGCTATCAGGGACCGGCGTCGCACAACAACCGGCTGTAAGCCTTTCAGTCGGCAGTCTGGCGTTCGGCAACCAGTCGGTCGGCGTTGCCAGTTCAGCGCTCACCAGCACGCTGATCAATACCGGCAACGCGGCCCTGAGTCTCTCGAGCGTTTCCGTCACCGGCACCAACCCCGGCGACTTCTCTCAGACCAACACCTGCGGCAGTTCGGTAGCGGCGGGAGCAGGCTGCACGATCAGCGTCACCTTCACGCCTTCCGCCAGCGGCGGCCGCTCAGCTTCGGTGAGCATTGCCGACAACGCCAGCGGCAGCCCGCAGACCGTAACCCTCTCCGGGACTGGTACCGCCCCGTCCGCCAGCGACTCTCCTAGCAGCTTAACGTTCGGCAACCAGTCGGTCGGCGTTGCCAGTTCAGCGCTCACCAGCACGCTGAGCAACACCGGCAACGCGGCCCTGAGTATTTCGAGCGTTTCCGTCACCGGCACCAACCCCGGCGACTTCTCTCAGACCAACACCTGCGGCAGTTCGGTGGGGGCGGGAGCAAGCTGCACGATTAGCGTCACCTTCACGCCTTCCGCCAGCGGCAGCCGCTCAGCTTCGGTGAGCATTGCCGACAACGCCAGCGGCAGCCCGCAGACCGTCGCTCTCTCCGGTGCGGGCACGAGCGAAAGCCCAAACGCGAATCTCGCCCCCTCCACCTTGAGCTTCGGGAACGAACCTGTAGAATTGGCCAGCTCGTCTCAGACCATCACACTGAGTAACACCGGAAATGCCGCCTTGAGCCTTTCCGGCATTGCAATAACCGGCGCTGACCCTAACGACTTTTCAGAGAACAACACTTGTGGCGCTTCGCTGGCCGCGGGTGGGAATTGCACGCTTGCAATTCAGTTTACGCCCTCGGCAAGCGGTAGCCGCGCGGCTTCGCTGAGCATCACGGACAACGCCACGGGCAGCCCGCAGGTCGTTGCTCTTTCAGGGACGGGGACGCACGACATCATTCTCACCTGGACGGCCAGCTCGAGTTCAGGTGTGGCGGGCTACTATGTCTACCGGGGGACCACCGCGGGTGGCGAGAGCGCAACGCCCTTGAATTCGACGCCGATTATCGGCACCACGTATTTCGACGAGAGCGTGCAAGCGGGCGGAACGTACTACTACCTGGTCACTGCGGTGAGCTCGGATGGAACCACCCAGAGCGCGGACTCGAACGAAGCTTCGGCGATGGTCCCCTCTCCTTAACCGCAGCTCTTACACTATGGTGACTTGAATTCCAGCTTCCTCCAAAGCCTTCGCATCGGATTTGGGGATGTGGCTGTCAGTGATGATTTGATGAATGCTGGACATCGGCGCAATCAGTGAAAGACTGCGTCGGCCGAACTTGCTGGAGTCGCACACCAGAACGGTGCGGCGAGAGATTTCCACCATCACCCGGTTGACTCTGGCTTCCAGCAAGTTCGGCGTGGTCAAACCGAACTCAACGTCAATGCCGTCCACGGCCAAAAACAGGAGGTCGGCGCTTAGACTGCGGAGCGCTTCTTCAGCCAAAGGACCCACCAGCGAAAACGACTTTTCTCTGAGAATTCCACCCGTCAGGATGACCTCGATCGCGGTGCCTGCCAGTTCTGCGGCAATATTGACGGCATTGGTGATCACGGTAAGTTGTTTTCGATCCCGAAGTGCGCGCGCAACTGCGCTGGTCGTCGTACCTGAATCCAAGACCACTGACTCACCTTCTTTGACCAACCCGGCGGCCACTTGCCCGATTCGTTCCTTTTCCTTGCGATGCAGCTTTTCCTTTTCCTGAAGGCTAAAGTCCAGCAGCGCCCCGCTTTGTACGGGAAGTGCTCCGCCGTGCGTGCGGTGCAGCAGGCCCCGGTTGTGGAGAATCTCGAGGTCCTTGCGGATGGTGACATGCGAGGTTTTGAAGTGATGGGAAAGGTCTTTTACAATACAGCGCCCATCCCGATTGATGATTTCGAGAATGCTCCTACGTCGCTCTTCGTTGAGCATGGGTTTAGTCGGACCGAGCCCCTTCGAAAGCCAATCAGATCTCGCGCTTCCGCATACTTTCTAATGGTATTTCGGGAATTTGTCAATTACTCGCGGATGCCTCGAGAACTGCCTCGCGAAATGGGCCCGGATTGGAGGACTGCTGCGAGGGGCTACCGGGGTCGAGAAGTCGACGCCGCGAAGTGGGTCGAAAGACACTCGGTGGGGATGCACAACGTGTAAATCCTTCCTTCGTCAGGTAAGAGTTACCTTGATCCCAACTTTGTTCGACGGCGCTCGCGGTGGCGCTCATCATCGAACCAACCACTTAGGGCTTTGCGTAGGTTTTGGCCACTTGAGTGCACCTTTCGAGCCCGGTTGTTGTCCGGAACTTGAAGATCCTCGCAGGGCGACACCGAACGGACGACGAGCCAGATCTAGGTTCCTCGCTCGCTTGTATAAACGCGTGGGGTACTCATCCCGCGGGCCACGTTCCCGTCCAGAATGTGGCAACAAATCCTAAATAAAATGCGACCCGGCCGCGCAGTAAATGTGCGGAGGGGCGCCGCGTGGCTCAGCTAGTCGTGAGCCGGGAGGTCACAGGGAACCCGTTCTCAGCGCCTGCCAGTATAGGAGGACTGGAGAACTCTATCGTTCAAAACAGAACAAAGCCAGCTTGCCTGGCCGCGAAAAACGATTTGCACTCATTCTCAGTAAGTGCGGCGTGGTTTAGAATCACCCCGCATAATCTCATCGTTCCTTTCGATTACTCCCATTGAGCGAGTGGAATTTCGCTCGGTCATGGCCGATTCATTCCGTCCTGGTCCAGCCGAGCGATAAGTCCCTCCGAAGGTGAAACGGTTTCCCTGAAAGTGAGCCGACGGTTTCGGCGACAGCGCCGAAGTCTGCCTGGCCAGCCTCTTGATGGCTCGCACTCGTTGCGCACGTCAGGAGGAGTAGTATGCCTTGTCACCGTATTGCCAACCGATACAACGCCGAGAACCCCTGGAAGAGATGCAGTCCCGCGCCATTTCTGCAGCCGGCGCGTTTCGTATTTGTCTGGCTCGCCCTCATCTGTTTTGCGAGATGCGCGGCAGGGTCATTGCAGCTCTCTTCAGGTGCCAGCAGTCTCAGTTTCGGGGACGTTGCCGTCGGATCTAAGAGCACCAAAGCCGTAACTCTCGTGAATTCAGGAACGGGCGATGTCCGACTCGTGGTGGCCGGTGTGGCGCCATCGAGCTTCAGCTTCAGTGGGTTGGCTTTGCCAATGACTCTCGCCCCCAAAGCAACCGTCACCTTTGATCTGACTTTTGCCCCAAAGGGTGCAGGTACCGTCACCGGCCGTTTCATGATCGACTGCACAACTCCCTCTCTCGTTGTCTCGATATCGGGGACGGGGGTAGCAAGTACTGCGGGCAGTTCCGGCAGCCCTACAGTCAGCCTTTCACCCACCAGCCTGAGCTTCGGGAATGAACCTGTCGACATCGCCAGTTCGACACAGACTATCACTATGACAAATGCGGGAAGCGCTGCTTTGACCGTGAATGATATCTCCTTGACGGGCTCCAATCCCACCGACTTCACCGAGAATAATACTTGCTCCACGGTGGACGCGGGCGCTAGCTGCAAGATCGTTATTTCGTTCACGCCCTCAGCTAGCGGCAGTTGTTCCGCCTCGCTAAGCATCGCGGACAATGCCAGCGCCAGCCCGCAGATCGTGGCGCTGTCGGGAACCGGAACGCACGACGTAATCGTTGCGTGGTCCGCCAGCAAGACCTCAGACATCGAAGGCTATTACGTTTACCGCGGCACAACTTCGGGCGGGGAAAGCTCGACTCCACTCAACTCCACGCCAGCCGCAGCGACCGCGTACGACGACGATGCTGTTCAGGCCGGGCAGACGTACTACTACAAGGTGGCTACCGTAAGCTCGAGTGGCGCCGTGAGTGCGGAATCCTCCGAAAGTTCGGCGACCGTGCCCTAGCGCCGGGTTGAGCTAGTCAGCGGTCTGTCAAGCGGCGTCGGAGGGGCGGAGCCAAAACGCCGCCCTTCCACGCCCCATGTAAAACTGTTCTGCTAATTCACCTCGCCATCCGAAACGCAACGCGTCGGAACTCTCTCCAGCCTGTCATCCTGAGCCCAGCGAACTGTTTTCGCGGTTGGCAACCTGCCATTCGGTCTCGCCGACAAGCGTGAACCTGCCGCGCATCGCGAGTTCGAGAAATCGACGCGCTATGATAACCACCACCCTGTACACCGTGCGACTCGTGTTATTCTGGAGCCGATGATATCCTTGCGGGTTCGGAGGTTGGATTTCACCCTCGCGACGTTCCCCCAGAGTATTGGCGGCATGAGACGAGCCCGCACCGCGATGATCAGTGTGGCGACACTGGTCCCTCTGCTCTGCATTGCCTCCCGATTAAAGGCCTATTCCGTGCTGAGTCACGAGGCGGTGGTTGACGCGGTCTGGCGCGATTCGATCCGGCAACTGCTGCTCGCGCGATTTCCCGGCACGACCCCTGACCAGCTCCGCGAGGCCCGCGCCTACGCTTATGGCGGGAGCATCATCCAGGACATGGGTTACTACCCCTTCGGCAATGCGTTTTTCAGCGATGCAACACACTACGTTCGGAGCGGGGATTTTGTCATCTCTCTGCTGCGGCAGTCGCAGGATCTTAATGAATACGCCTTCGCGCTGGGTGCTTTGGCTCACTACGCCGCGGACTGTGTCGGTCATCCCATGGCCGTGAATCTTTCAGTTCCTATTCTCTATCCCAAGCTGGGCAGGAAATACGGTCGGGTGGTGACCTACGCAGACGACCCGGCAAAGCACATCATGGTCGAATTCGGCTTCGATGTTGTGCAGACGGCGGCGGGTATCTACGCATCCTCCAACTTCCATGACTTCATCGGGTTCAAGGTCTCAAAACCGCTCCTCGAGCGCGCTTTCAAGGAAACCTATGGACTCGATCTGCGTGATGTTTTGCTATCTGAAGATCTGGCCTTGGGTACTTACCGCTACGCCGCCGGCGGACTGATCCCGCACCTCACCGTCGCTGCGTGGCAACTGAAGAGGGACCAAATCGAAAAACTCATCCCGGGGATTACGAGGGGCAGGTACATCTATCGTTTCTCGCGCCATGAGTATCAAAAGGAGTACGGCAGGCAGTACCGCGGAAGACGAGTGACGGGGAAGATCGAAGGCTACGAACACCGGCTCGTTGCCGCGGCTCATACGCCTGGCGTCGGGGCCAAGATTCTGGCCATCCTCTTCACCATCATTCCCAAGGTCGGCCCTTTTCGCACGCTGGGCTTCAAACCTGCCACTCCCCAGACCGAGCGCCTCTTTCTCGACAGCCTGACTGCGACCAGAGCTAATTACCGACACTTATTGGCGGAAGTCTCGAGCGGCAACCTGAACCTGCCCAACCAAGATTTCGACACCGGCCAGCCAACGCGGCCCGGCGAATACCCGCTGGCCGATCAGACTTATGCCAATCTGCTGGCTCGCTTGCGGAAGGAGCACTACAAGAATGTGACGCCGGAGTTGCGCTCGAACATCATCGCTTTCTACGATCGTTTCGACGCCAGGCGGCGCCCCAAGCTTTGCAAAGTCTGCCGGAACGTTCCCCAGGAACTCGAAGAGATAAAGACAGCCGGCGTCCATGCGGCCAATGGGGCCGGTGACCTCCCGTTCAGCCGTGATATGATTGGTCGCTGAGCGCGTCTGGCGTTGCAAGAATCGCGGGCGCGAGTCAATAGGCTGGGTTGGGAGGCGCCGAATGATAGCCGGAAGGAAACGATCGCTAACGCTTATTGCCGGTACGGCGGCGACGCTGCTGATGACGTGCTTCACCGGGCCGAGTTCGGGCGCGGCCGCATCGCAATCTTCGTCTGCTTCGCAAACCCCTCCGAACGCCGCGCCCCCTGCTCCTGCCCCGGCGGCGAATCCGGCCGATGTGAGTTCCATCGACGCCATCCTGCACGCAGTCTATGACACGATCTCCGGTCCCGCCGGCCGGCAGCGCGACTGGAACCGCTTCCGTTCCCTTTTTGTCCCCGGCGCCCGCCTGATCCCGGTGATTTCCGACGCCAAAGGGGAATTCCACACCAGGGTGCTCAGTGCGGACGAGTACGTACAGCACGGCGACCCCTACTTTCAGAAGAACGGCTTTTTCGAGCATGAGGTGGCACGACGCACAGAGTCGTTCGGCAACATGGCCCAGGTATTCAGTACTTACGAATCGCGCCACGCCGCTGAGGACCCGAAGCCGTTCGAGCGCGGCATCAACAGCTTTCAGTTGACGAACGACGGCCATCGCTGGTGGATTGTGACCATCTTCTGGCAAGGCGAGACTGCCGCCCGTCCAATTCCGGACGAATACCTGCACGGCGTGAATTGACGAGGTCGCTAAGCGCTTTCGCTCTGAGCGACCCGCGCCTTCACCATTGTCTTGATCAGCGAAATCGGCAGTGGCTTGCCCAGGGGGAAGTGAACGGTCCCCTTGGATGTGGAATATCCCTTCAGCTCGATTCCAAATTCTTTGATAACCGAAGCCGTGGGGAACAAGCTGCAGTGGTTTGCAAATGCGGCATACCACACCAGCACCCGTTTATGCTTGAAGGCAGGAATCCGATAGCTGATGATCTCGGTAGCTTCGGGGGGCACAACGGACCGGATCGCCGCGCGCATCTGATTTAAGGCGGCGCGAGCGGGTTCGGGAAGACCGGTCAAGTATTCATCTACGGTGGTCGGCATGCGCTTGCCGCTCGCTGCGGAAGTCTGACCTCCAGATTTCACTTTAGTCGTGTGGAGCATGCAATCCAGCCTCCTGGTGAGTCTGCTCTTTCAAGACGGGTTCGACTCTCTCTAATAAGTCATACAATAGGACCCGGCAGCTTCGCAATCGCGAACAAAGGGGATCACGTGGCGACAGATTACTGCAGACTCACCGAGGGCCTCTCGCGCTTTTACGATTTTGCAGGGAAAGTGGTGATTTTTATTGGGGCGGCGGGCAGACAACTGCTCGACCCCGCCACGCCGGCGCGCAGACTGATTGCTGTCGACAAGGATGCCGACGCTCTGCGGGCGCTCGAGGCAGATCTCATGGCGAAGGGTCTGCAAGATTCCGTGCAGGTGATCGCCGCAAGCTTCGATGAAATCAGAGTGCGTGGCGACGTGGTCTATTTCGAGTTTTGCCTGCATGAGATGGACGATCCTGAGAAAGCGCTGGCCCATGCTAAATCCCTGGCGGCCGACGTAGTGGTCTATGATCACTCGCCAGGGTCGGAGTGGATTTACTTCGGCGCGGAAGAGAGCAAGGTCGCCCGCAGTGCCCAGGCCATCGAGCGCTTCGGAATTCGGCGTCGCCAGGCGTTTCACACCGAACAACGGTTCACGACTTACGACGACTTGCTCGCCAAAGTCGGTCCGCAAGGGCCGCTGGCCATCGAGCGCGCGCAACGTTTCGCAGGGACCGCAGAGATCGTAATTCCCATGCGCTACGAGTTGGACTTGCTCTAGGTACTGCGTTGCCCGGCCACCTGTTGACGGGCACGCAGTAATAAGTCGGTAACGCCGAGCTCTTGCGCCCACTTTTGCAAATAGTCTAAGTCTAGTCGTCCTTCCTGTAGCTTTAGGATACCGATCACGTCTCGCCATTGACTCTCGGAGACCTCGCCGCCTTGACGGTACCACTGGAGCTTGGAAAGCAGAGCGTCCTCCGCCGTCTGGACGTCGGCTGCGAGTTCAGCACGAGGATCGATTTGTCTACGGACCCGTCGTGAGAACTCCGCTTCCATATAGCCACCCGGCCGCCACACGAAAAAGTCGACCTTAAACGATGACTCGAAGTGAATGATGTTGAAGGAGGTTTGGTTAGCGAGGGCCTGCTCGATCAGCCCTCGGTCCAGGTAGAACTCGCGCGAGAACGCCTGGATGAATCCGTCAATTTGATTCGGGTTCAACTTTGCGACGAGGTCCGCGTCCTGGGTGAGTCGCGCGAACCCATAAGACGAGCTGGCGAAAGAGCCTACGAGCATTGAAGGGATGCCCAGCTTCTCCAGAATTGAGATTACGATCTTGAGAATTTCGAGCGGATCCATGGGCTACCCGAGGGTGGGCGGCTGCGGTTCGGGCCCGTAGACCTTGGTTGCAAGTTCGGAGCCGAGAAGCAGCGTCGCAAGTCGCCGGCGGAGTTCCTTGGGGCCGGCGTTCGGGAAACGGTCGCGGAGGCACGCCAGGCTCAGAGTTCGCCCCGTCATGATGAGCCCGTTCACAAGTTGAAATTTCTGGGCGGCAGTCATCGACCGCAAGATCTCGATCTGCACGTTCTCGGCCGCCGGGTGGGTATCGCTCAATGGCGCGGGCATCGCACCTCCAATCTAGCACACTCTTCACTCCCTCCCATAATCGATCTGCAAACGGCGAACTTGCCGGGTGGAGAGCGCGAGCACCGCGGCGCACAGAACCAGCAGTCCCAGGATGGCGGTCGCGGGGGTGGCCGGGGTAGGATTAACAGCAATAAGTGACAGGATATTACCCCTTTCACTGCTAATCGATTCAGGTATAGCGACCGGGCACAACGATTTGAGGTAGAAGATCACGCTGACCTTTTGCAAGAGCGCGGGCAGAAAACCGTTCACAGCCTCCCAGAGCAAGATGATCACCGTGACAATGAGGGGGTTGCGAAAGAGCAGGCCTGCCGCCAGGAAAACGCTGCCGTAACCCACGCAGGCCAGAAGCGTGACGCCAAGGTAAGCCGCGAGGTGCTGGAGGCCGTGGCCATGGAAGAGATAATTCTGGATCGTGTTCGAGCTGAAGTAGCAGTACAGAGCGATAAACTGGAGCAGGGTGCTGGAACAGAAGATGACCGATGCGGCGAGAAGACCGGAAAGGAACTTTCCGACCACCAGCACCTCTCTTCTCAGCGGCGCCAGGAAGTAATAGTGCAGGCTCTTGTCCAGCACCTCGCCGCGGAACAGGTTGACGAAGATCCCCACGCAGCCGAAAAAGATAGCGAGGCGGAGAAAGAAGAACTGGAAGACGGTCGCGAAGATGTGCGTATCCTCACCCAGATCGCCGCGCCCTCCGTTCTTCAATTCAATGAAGGAATGGGCGGCATAAAGCACCGCGGGAGCGAAGGCGAGCAGATAAATCCAGGCTCCGCGGCGTGTCCAGAAGCTCTTCTTGACCTCCAAGCGAAGAAGCGCCAGAATTTGCGCTCGCCAGAGCGCCCAGGGAAGCCGGCTGAAGCTCATTTGGTGGGCGCCTCCTCGCCAATCAGATACTCGTAGACGGAAAGGACGTCGTCGTCGGCAGGCGCCACCGACTCGATCTCGATGCCGCTTTGGGCGAGACGGTTCAGCAACAAATAAAAGCGGTCGGCATCGCGGGTTTTCGCCAGCACGCCTTGGCCGTCGGGAAGAATCCTCGCCTCCACCATGTAGTCCTCGCAAAAGGCTCGCGAGGCGAGCTCGCTCGGCTTATTGCAGCGGATCAGAATCTGCATGGGGTGCTCGTGGATCTCTTCGCGCACGCCGTGAATCTGGCCTTCGGCCACCACGTAGCCGTTGCTCAGCAGGACGACCTGGTCCGAGAGGGTGTCCACTTCGTGGAGGACGTGGCTGGAGATGATCACGTGCAGACCTTCCTGTGCGAGGCTGCGAAACAGAGCGATAGTCTCGGCGCGGATCAAAGGGTCAAGGCCGTTCAGCGGTTCGTCCAAGACGAGCGCCGATGGCTGGTGGCACATTGCCTGAGCCAACTTGATGCGCTGGCGCATGCCCTTGCTATATCCGGCAATCTGGCGGTGGGCGGCCTCGCCCAAGTTCACCCGTTCAATCGCCTGCGTGGCCAGTTGATCGGCGACGGGATGCGGGTGTCCGAAGAGCCGCAGGTAGGAGTAGACAAACTGGTAGCCGGTAAGCCCTTTGGGGAACGAGTCGAATTGGGTGCAGTAGCCGACCTTGCGAAACAATCGCTCAGGCTCGTCCGTCGACATGCCGAGCACCGTGATGCGTCCGCTGCTGGGACGCACCAGCCCGGTCATCAGGTTCATCAAGGTGGTCTTGCCCGAGCCGTTAGGGCCCACCAGGCTGGTGATGCCGGGCGGAATCGACAGGTTCACGCGATTTACGCCCAGCACTTCTCCGTAGAACTTGGAGACGTCCTCGAAGATAATTCGCTGGTCGTTCATCCCCGCACCACCTCGTAAGCTCTGACCTTCTTCTCCAAAAGGAAAAGACAGAACGCGCTGATCGCCAGCAGCGCTATCCATGCCCGGTCGGCGGGAACGGCGGTCAATCGCGTGGTGTGCTGGCGGAAAAGTTGGCTTTCGATGCGGGCAAGCAGGCTCGCCAGGTCGATCAAAGTACCGTTGCGGGTTCGGAGCACCGCATTGATGGCTTGGCCGAAGCCGGCGCCGAAAAAGAAAACGCCCAGCAAAGCAGCGCCCGCCGCCGGCTTCCGCTTGATCCACGCCGAGAGGGCCAGCGCCAGCAGAGAGAAAACGAGAATCTTAATCGCCGAGCCGAGGAAAACGCTGCCCGCCATCCACAAGTTGGTCCACATCCAACTCACTCCTGCCAGTGTAGACTGAATCATAAACAGAATCTCACCCGGAATCCAAGTGACGAGCGAGAGCAGCGCGATCAGTACAAACGCCTTCCCCAAGACATATTCGACCCGCGAAAAAGGCCGGCAGAAATAGAGTGGCAGGGCGTGGTTGGCGAGATCGGGCGAAACGAGGCCGGGCCCTATCAACGCGGCGAGAATGAAAGCCAGCATGGCCTGAACATTCTGGTAATGGTAAAAGAAGCTGGCGTCGACCGTGAAAAACGAACTCTCGTGGAACATTTCGAGCAGCCGCAGGTTATGGTTCATGTAAATAGCCACCGCACAACCGAGCGGGTAAGCGAAGCAGAGTACAAAGTAAGCGAAGAGAGACCTGGAAGTGAAAGCGTTCCGGAACGCGTACCGGCTAACAATCAGGAAGCGAGACCACGCCGGCGTGAGTTGCCCCACATAGCTGTGATAGCTTCGCTTATGGACGGCCATTGGAGTCCTCCATGGCTTTCAGGAAGATATCTTCGAGGCTGTCGCGGCGGTAGTTCAGGCGGCGAATCTGCACGCCATGATCTTCCGCCAGGCGGTAAAGATCGCGGATGGCGAAGTTCTGGCCCAGGACCATTTTCATTCGCCTGGGGCTGCGGTCGGAGTGGATTCTTGCCGGCGCGGGAATGACCGGTGCGGGGGTTGCGCCGTCGGGGCGGGCGCCGGTTGGCGCGTGAGTGGGGGGGCCGGGGGGCCCGGAAAGCGCGCACTCACAGTCCAAGCGCTCAACCGCCTCGGTAAAAGCACCGTCGCCGCCAACCGTTTCGAGTTCCAGGAAGCGACGGTTGGCCCGTCGTTCTTCTTCCAGGTTTGCGTAGTGAACCTGGTGCCCATCCTTCAGGATCAACACCTCTTCGCAAGTCTCTTCGACGTCGCGCAAGAGGTGCGAGCAGAGCAGAATGTGGAGGTCCCGGCCATCACGCATCTCGCGGATCAGCCGGATCATGCGCTGGCGGGCGGGCGGATCGAGGCCGTTGGTGGGTTCATCCAGGATCAACAGGCGCGGGCCGTGGGCGATCGCTTGGGCGAGCTTGGCGAGTTGCTTCATGCCCAGCGAGTACGTGCCTAGAAGGCGGTAGCGCGCTTCGCCTAAGCCGACATAGAACAGCGCCTCGTGCGCGCGCTCAAGCGCCGCGTCCGAGGGTAGGCCGGAAAGCTCCGCCATCAAACGGACGAAGCTCACAGCCGTCATCTGGGCGATGAAACATTCCGACTCCGGCATGTACCCAGCCAGGGCACGAACTTGCTTTATTTCGGCACGGATGTCGTGACCGAACACGCGCGCCGTGCCGGTTGCCGGCGGATAGAATCCCAGCAAGGTATTGATGAGGGTTGATTTGCCGGCGCCATTGGGCCCCAGTAGCCCTATGGCGCGGCCGGAGAGAGAACACCTCAGTTCTTCCAGAATCTTCCGCCCTCCCAGCGTGACGCCTAAGCCTTCGAGTTCGATGACTGGTGCCATAACAGAATAGTGGCTAGTGGCTAGTGCCGAGTGGTTAGTGAAACCCACTGACTATCCGCTGCCAACTGCCTACTGCCGACTGCCTACTGCCGACTGCCTACTGCCTACTGCCGACTGCCTACTGCCGACTGCCCTTCAACAGTGGAAGCAGTTCCATCACCCCCGCGCCCTTGATGCCGAGAAGCGGATCGAGTCCCATCCCGAACAGGCTGCCGGTATTCGCGACCACGATGTCCTGCGGCTCTCCGTAGGCGCAAGTCAGGCTCGGGCCGCTGTTCTGCATCAACACGCCGATCGCCTGGCGCTCCTCGGGAGTAAGCACCGGCAAGTCAGCCGCGGAGCCCAGCATGGCGCTCAGGTTTTGATATGCCAGAGCAGAGCAGCTTGTGAAACCGTCATGCGGCAAGCGGCTGGCGAAATCGCTCGAGCGCGCGAGAGTGTACCCCGTGCTGCGATTTTCAATCGAGCTTAGAAGCAACGCCGGGCTGGAGGTGGCCAGCAAGTAGCCATCCACGAAGGCATAATCCACTTCGCTCGGAGCACCCGGCGCGGATGACGTCCGGTTGAACTGCAACCTGAAATACGTCTGCCCACCGGCATTTTCGGTGGTCAGAGTGAGGGGCGCGGGGCTGGAAGTCGCGTGTTGATTGTAGGCGGCTACGAGCTTCAGGATGGCTTCCGAGAGGCGAGTTGGATCATTGACCTCCAGCGCCACCTTCCAGCTCGGAGTGGGCAGGAGCGGGCCGTCCAGGGTGAGTGTAGCCTCTCCACCTAGTGAACCGGCCAGGTCGTCCGCGACGTTGATCCCTGTCTGGGATTCGAACTCGTCCAATTGCTGATTGAAATCCGGGTCATGGCTCTCCGCCAAAGCGAAGCTCCCCTGCAAGATTTGGCGTGGGTCCTCGACCACAAAGGAGATCACCAGGCTGGCAGCCGGCGAGACAAAATCTAAAGTCCCCATGGGGCTGGGAGAGCCCAGCCAGGCCGTCATGCCGCGGCGGGTTCGAGCAAACGTCAGCGTAGCGCGATTCTCAGTCCTCCCGCTCACGTCCGTGCTCTCCATGATCAGGTATCTCACGTCCCCGAAGCCTGTCCTCTCGTCTCGAAGCAGATTGAAGTCGTTCCCCTTTCCTTCTTTCTGATTTACGGAATGCGCCAGAATTTGTTCCATATCCGCGCAAATAAGAAGCCCGGCTCCCCCCTGGTAGGCCTGCCGGATGGCGCCATAAAACGGAGACGAGACAAACGCGCTGGGAGTGGAGCGCTCCATCAGCGGAGCCACTTTCTGCAACTCGCGCGGGTCCGAGGCGAAGGCCACCAGATTGTTCCGCAGGTAGACCAACGCCGCTTCGTCACCGGAAACGAGTGAAAGCGCAAATGGGTTGTCGACGATTCGCGCTTTAAGTTGCTTCCCGTCGCCCTGGGTCTGGGCGAACTGCGTCTCGATGAACTCCCGCAGATTTGGTCGCCGCACCTCCGCCAGAACCAACGGGGAATGCTGGCCGGCCGCCCAAGCGAAGACGATCTCGTCTCCCAGGTAGTCGCTCAAGGAGCGAAGCCGGTCAAACAGTTCTGCCTTTATGTTGCCTCCGGCTGCGCTCTGCTGCCGATTCCACCAATCTTGCAGCACCTGACTTTCCCGGATGCGCTCCTGCAACAGTTCGTGCGCCTGGCCGAGCGTGGAGCCCAAATTGGGGATGGCCGCGTAGAACACCGTATCTCGAGGCAGCAAGTTGAGCAAGGTCGAATCGTAGCGCGGAGCAGGTCCGGGGAGGGTTTCCAACTGCTTGTGGAGAGCGGCAAACTCGCTCAGCAGCGTGAGGTACTCGCCCCGATTACGGCTCCACCCCACCGCGTGGGTAACAGAATCGGGTGTCAGATCTGCTTCGGTCGAGACCTGCTCGCCGGGATGCAGAAGCTGCTTTTTGCGCCCTTGTTCGACTTCCACTTCGCCCTGGATGACGGAGACTCGCGAGCCCTTCATCCCTTCGTCCACGCCGAAAATGGTGCCCTTGACTGAAACCAGGCAATCGCGCGTGGCTACTTCGAGCCGGCGTCGGCCCTGTTTGGCAGCCTGCACAATAATGCTGCCGCCCTGCAAGTGAAGCGTTGTATGGCGCCAGCCGTTGGATATCGAGAAGGCGGTCCGCTGGGCGATTTCGATTGTGGACCCATCTGCCAGCCGGATGACGGCGGAGGAGGCCTTGGCGGTTCGAATCTCTTCATCCTCGCCAACGGTCCTCCCGGGAAGAAGCGCCTCGCCACCGGGATTGGAGACTCGATAAAGCGATCCCTCAATGGTCAGGACCGTCGCCTGGATTTCCGGGCCGCGAAGCGCCCTTTTCAAGCGGCCGCCTTCCAAGAACAGACTGAGGCACATTAAGCAGACGCATGCGGCTAAGGCCCAGCCCACAACCCATCTGGTCTTCGTGCCGCCTGCGCGGGGCAGGGAACGCGCAAATTCCGCAAGCGGGGCTGCGGCAGGTTGCGAGCCACGGCGCACCTGCTCGAGCGCGCGCCGGCAAGCGACGCAGGCGTGGAGATGATCTTGCATGAGCAAGGATCGCGCCGAGGAGAGATTCCCGGCGAGGTATACAGGCATCAGCGCTTGAAAGTCCGCGCAGCCGCGAATCTTTTCCACGCCGGGAGTGGGACCTGGCTGCGGCGCCACGTACTCCAGACACAGATGGTCCCAAACGCGGTCGGCCGCGTGCTCAATCTCCGGTTCGGCCAGGTTTTCCTCGCGGACTTCCGCGATGATCTCGTCCAGGGTTGGTCGTGCGTGCTTATTGGCTTCTTTCATGACCTGCCTCCCAGGTAGGAGCGTATCTGCTTCTGCAAATGCCGCCGGGCCCGATGCACGGTGACAGCCACTCGCACCAGCGAGAGGCCAAGCAGGCGTGCGATTTCCGGGTTGCTGTAACCCTCGAAAAAACGTAGCGCGAAGATCTCGGCTGTCTGCGGATTGAGGCTTGCCAAGGCGCGCCGCAGGCATTCTCGCAATTCGCCCCGTTCCAAATCTCCACCACCGGGGTGCGAATCCGGCAGGGGCTCGCACCCGGCCGTACGTCGCGCCCTTACGACGTCCAGGGCGGCATTGATCGCCGCCCGGCGAAGATATCGCTCGGAATTCTCGAGCGGGGCAGCCGTCCCGTCGCGCCCCAGCAGGCGCAAAAAGACGGTCTGGAGGACGTCCTCGGCGTCCGTAGCGTTACCGGTAATCCGGTAAGCGGCGCGGAAAACTAAGCCGTGGTGGGCACGGAATAGCTGTTCGACTCCACTAGCGAGCGCCGGAATTGCTTCCTCCAATGTGGCCGATGGCACGGGCGCCTCCCAGTGACTGCGTTCATATGGAAGACGGGCGGCCCGGCGAATTATTACAGCACGCTGAAAGAAATAATCGTGTCATACCAAGTGCCCATGGGCCTGCGGCCTACCCATAGCTCGGAATGACAGGGCGTTTCAACGCGGCGGTTTACGAAATGTCAGGGCATAGAAGCTCCCGTCACGCAGAATCTCGAGATTTATTTCGCGCATCTCTGCGGGCACCAGATCAATTGGGGCAGCCACTGCTTCTTGACGATGCTTGAAATATCTGCTGGTAACCGGAACCCGCTCGTAAACATCCTTCACGTGTTTTTCGGTCTCGTCGGCGATCAGGATGCGTGTTCCCGGCTTGGCCACGCGAATCATTTCCCGGATGGCTTTGGCGCGGTCGTTAAAGAAGTTGATGCCACCCACGTGGAACACGCAATCAAAACTCTCATCGGCAAAGGGCAGTTCCTCGGCGTTGCCAAGAACCAGATCGGCGTCCAACGTCCAGCGGCGCAAATTGACTTGGCAGTTTGCCAGCATTTCCGCTGAGAGGTCGAGGCCAAATAATCTTGCGCCGGGCTGGAGATACTGAAAGTTCAAACCAGTGCCCACGGAGGTTTCGAGTACCCTGTCACCGGGCTTAATCTCGAGCCAGCGCAAATAGCCCCGAAAGTGTTGCGATCGACGGAGGCCATGCAAAGCTAACCACACCCGCTGGAAATCGTCGTAGATGCCTCCGATGGATTCGTAAAGGCGATTGTATTTCTCGTTCGACCCTGTGAGTTTTTCCCGTTGAACGAAGACCGGAATTCCGTTCAGAATTGGAAATCGTTCGCCGGACGTGCTGACCAGGGATTCATCTGCGTCTTGGCTTTCGACTTTTAGAGTATCTCCGGTGTACGGACTTCGCAGGAGGGCTAGTGCGGCTGTCTTGTTTGCCCACACCGGGGGCCTCGCGTCGGGACTGGCCAAATTCCACAAGCTCAATACCAAGGCTCCCGCAAGGCAGATCCATACAAAGGCATGATTCGCCGCCGGCGCCTCGGGAAGGGCGGCATGGACGGTCTGGAGGACGACGCCGTAGCCGATGGTGGCGAGGCAAGCGAGGCCGAAGATACTCGCGTCCACTGCAATGCTCTGGGCTCGGAATTCCTGATTCCACATCCAAACAATCGCCGCCGCGAACCAGAAGATGAAAAACGAAGTGGCTCGCGTCCCGAGAATGGCGTCGAAACGCACCAGGGGTAAGAAGGCAGGCTGAGTATGGGCGAGAGAATGGGAATTGATCACGGCGGCGGGTAAGAGAAGTTCGCTGAGCGCCTGGATGACGATGCCCCACAACGGCAACAGAAGAGTTGATAAGAACGTCGGGCTGCGCTGGCTCGCTAGCCGGTAGAGCAGGAAGGGCACGACGCCAATCAGCACAGCCAGCAGCGTCCAACCGGCACTCGCGACTCCAGCTTGTTCGAAGGCGCGCCAGATCGAGAATAGACTCAGAACGAGGTTGATACCGGCTAGCAACCAGAACCCGCGCCAGGGCTTCTGGGTACCGACGAACCACGCGCCGAGGACGGCGCCCGTCCAGGCTCCCAGGGATGCAAATACAAAGCCGAGGAGAAAAATGCCTACGATCAAAAACGCTGTGAATTGCAAACGGCGATTAGGGGCTGTGTCTGAATCGTTCACGGTTGGTATTGGCTCCAATCTAGGATTGCTGCTAACTACCTGTGTTTTCTAAAACACTCCCGGAATATAAAATAAGTTATTTTTTTTCATAGACATTCCCGGATTGTTCCTAAAAAGCGAATTCTCGCGCGAGGCCGGAACCCAGCGGCCGAATACCAGGTGCATGTCGCGGGGTGCAGCACTCGGACTATTAGTCGCAGGAGCGGGTCGGGGACAGGATGGCTCATCGGGCGACTCACTCTCCGGGGGTAGCCTACCATATTAAACGACGCTTGTCAAGCAGTTTTTGGGCGGTTCTGACCATCGGGCTAGCGGGCTGCCAGTTCCCGGGTGGCGCGGCGCCGAATCGGGCGGCAGGCCTCTGCCAGAGCGGGCAGACCCTGCCCTGAGAGGAGCGAAGGGCTGCCCGTGCTGGAAGTCAATTCAACAAGATTTTGAAGGTGTACGCAACGCCCGCCGGCAGGTCTGAAGGCAAATCTACTCTAAGACCTTCGTCGGCCTGCTCCCAGGAGAGTTTCGCATCGCCGCCCAACAGGGAGACGTTGGCGATCTCGCCTTTAGCAACGAGGCCCGCGCGCGTCCCCAGCGACTTGACGAGGAGGTGGGAAGCGTTCGCGGGCCAATCCAGGGCGATGGCGTACAGAGTCTTCCATCGGCCGGTGAAGCGAATATCTTGTGCGACGAAGTCCGATATTTTCTCCTCGCCGAACATGCCGCTCTTAATCTGTGTGGGTCCTTCTCCGAAAATCTTCCAGGGGCGGGTGCCGTAAATGGCCTCGCCGTTGACGGAGAGCCACTGGCCGATGGCGAGCAAGCGGTCGACGACCGGCTGTGGAAACACACCTTCGGCAGTGGGAGTGATGTCAAGCAGGAAACTGCCGTTCTTGCTGACGATATCCACCAGTTCACCGATGATGCGGTGTGCCGATTTGTAGTTCGCGTTCTGGACGTGGCACCAGGAGTTCCAGTCGATGGCGTCGTCGGTCAGCCACTTGTTGGGCGCCAGCTTATCAAGCCGGCCGCGCTCGATATCGAGGATCCCGGCGCCCGAAGGCAAGTCCTTCTCTTTGTGGGTTACGCTGACTTCCTCGCGCCAGCGCTCGCCTTGGTTATAGTAATAGGCGACGACTTCCGCGAGGCGGTGTTGGTCGATGATATTGAGCCGGCTGTCAAAGTAGATCAGGCTGGGCCGGTACTTGTCGATCACTTCTTTCACTTTAGCTTCCCATGTCTCCTGAAACTCCTCTGTGGGCGGCGGTGTAGGCTTGTCGTAATTCCTGAAAGGACTCTGCGGGGCCGGAGGCCCATAGAGCCCGGCGTATTTCGGGTTGGAGGCGTCGACGGAACTGTCCAGGGTGGGGTACCAGCCCCAGAGCCACTGATGGTGGAAGGTCGAGATGAATCTCATGCCCTGGCTGCGAAGGGCCCTGCTCATCTCGCCCACCACGTCGCGGCAGGGACCCATGGCAGCGGCGTTCCAACGGTTCACCTTCGAGTCCCACATCGAGAAACCGTCGGCGTGCTCAGTCACCGGCCCGGCAAACCGGGCGCCGGCCTTGCGCAGCAAGTCCGCCCACTCCTCAGGGTTGAATTTCTCGGCGCGAAACATCGGAATGAAATCTTTGTAACCGAATTTGGAGGGCGGTCCATACACCAGCTTGTGATATTGATTGGCACGTTGTCCCTCGATGTACATGTTCCGGGAATACCACTCGCTGTCGAAAGCGGGAACAGAGTAGGGTCCCCAGTGGAAGTAAATGCCGAACTTGGCGTCGTCAAACCAGGCCGGAGCGGGATGCGTGGTCAGCCAATCCCAAGAGGCCGCGTAGGCTGGCTGCGCGCCTAGGAAACGGCTCGTGCCCAGCGCTGCGGCTGCCGCTGCGGCACTCTTGAGGAAATTGCGACGGGTGGTTTGTTGGGTCATGGCCATCAGCCTCAATGCGAGTTGTAGCGCACCTCGACGCAGGCGAGCGGCCCTGTAGCCTTCGATGAAATAGCCTTCTCCCGCGTCGAGCATGCTATCGTAAGCTGGGCTGGTGCCAAGAACAAGTCAAAAGGCACGCCCCACCTCCTCTACCCCATCGGCGCTAGATTAAGGGCCGATGGGGCCACCAAACATGCCCGAAGGGTATGAAGGTCATTAGCCGTAGGTGAAACCTACGGACGAGAAGGCATACGTTGAGTATCTCGGCGACCCCGAAGGGGTCGAATTCAACCCCTCCGCGGTTGCATTGAATTGTTTGGGATGACGTTGACCGTAGGTTTCACCTACGGCTACTGATGTTGGGTCCCTTCGGGACCCCGCCTCAACGCTTAATCCAGCGCCTATGCCCCTCTTCCCTCTCCCTTGGGGAAAGAGAAGAGGGGAAAGGGGTGATAGGGTGAGGGGTTTTGGTGAAGGTTGTGGGAGCAGACTTGAAGGGACAGGGATGGGTTCCGCATTGGTGTGGCGCCGCCGAGATTGGCCGTGCTACGTGCTAGAATACTGGTTGGAATTGTGAGGGCTGCCATGGGTGTAGAGAAGATCCTGCCTTTGCAGCGGGCTTTTGAGGTCGTGGCCGAGTTGAAGCAGAGCGGTAAGTGCGTCGTCTTCACCAACGGCTGCTTTGACTTGCTTCATCCCGGTCATACGCGCTATTTGGCTGAAGCCAGGAAACTCGGCGACGTGCTGATCGTGGCGGTCAATAGCGACCGCAGCCTGCGGGCCCTGAAGGGATCGGAACGGGCCATCCAACCGGAAGCGGAGCGCGCGGAGATCCTTGCAGCGCTCAAGGCCGTCGACTACGTCACCATCTTTGATGACCTCACCCCCCAGGCTGTCATTGCCCGCATGCTGCCACACGTCCTGGTGAAAGGCGGAGACTGGCGGCCGGACGCGATCGTAGGCCGGGCGGAAGTGGAGGCGGCGGGCGGGCGCGTGGTTAGCATTCCCGTGGTTGAAGGTTTTTCGACGTCGTCCATCATAGAAGCGGCGCTGAAAGCAGTGACGAGTGACGAGTGAAGAGTGACGAGCAGAGGCCAGAAGCCGGGAGTAAGAAGTCAGGGGTCAGGCGCCGGAGAATAGCGGCCGCGCAGCAGCACGGGTTTGACTGGGCCTTCAGGATCGGAGATTTCAGATTCAAGATTTCAGATTCAAGGACTCAGTTTCAAGATTTCAGATTCGAGATTTCAGATTCAAGAATTCAGATTCAAGAATTCAGATTCAAAATTTCAGATTCAGAATCGGCGACAGACCACGGACGATGGATGGCCGACAACGGACGATTGAGCAATGGCAGATTTGGGTTCGCTGTTGAATGTCGCACTCGAACACCCTGCGGTGCGCGGCGTTTTGCAGGCCGTTTCGAAGTTTGCGCCTGGCTCAGGTGCCCCAGTCGCGCTATCAGGTCTGACCAGTTCCGCCAAGGCCCTGGTGGTGGCGGGCCTGGCGTACCAGTGCGAGCGCCCCGTGGTGGTAGTCACGGCGGATAACGAGACTGCCGCCAATCTCCAGCGGACGACCGCGACATTCTATGCCTGGTTCGATCCGCAACCGAGCCCGGCGGTACTGACTCTTCCCTCGCTCGACTGCTCTCCTTACGAAGGCCGCTCCCCACACGCTGAGATTCTCGAACAGCGCGCGGTGACGCTGTGGAACATAGCACAAGGACGGGCACGGGTGTTGTTCGCGCCGGTAGCCGCAGCGCTGGGGCGGTTTCGGGAGCGGGCTTTCTACTCTTCCCTGGCGCTGGCGATTAAAGTAGGCGATGAAATCGCCCTCGACGACCTCGCCGAACACCTCAGTGGGGTGGGCTACGAGCGAGAAGAGCCGGTATCGGACGTGGGCCAATTCTCCGTGCGGGGTGGAATCGTCGATGTGTTTCCTCCCGGTGCTGCGCGGCCTCTTCGCCTCGAGTTCTCGGGTGATCTCATAGAATCCCTGCGGGAGTTTGATGCCGACACGCAACGCTCGAGACGTCCTGCTTCCGGCGCTCTGCTGCTTCCCCTTTCCGAAGTCAGACGCTCCCGCCAGTTCTTCGAGAAGCTCGTTGCCGCTCTCGACCAGCGGGCGCGGGAACGGGGCGGAGCGAAGGCAAACAGTCGCAACGAACGCGAACCCGAGTGGGCGGGCGAATACGGCTATCCTTTTCCCGGGTGGGAGTTCTTTGCTCCTTTAGTCGAACCTCACCCGCGCAGTCTGTTCTCGTTGCTTGACAATCCTGCACTGATCTGGGACGAACCCTTGGACCGCGACGCGCAATGGAAGGACTTCCTCGCAGGGCTGGCCGCAGGCTTCGACGAGGTCCGCGACGTGATTCCGCCCCGCCCGCGGCCGGAGGATTCTCTACTCACGGAAGGGGAATTCCTCGAGATCATCCGGGCGATACCGCAAGTTTACTTGAAAGAACTCGCGCTCAGTCGAGAAGTCGAGAGTCAGGAGTCGAGAAGTCAAGAACCCAGCGCGCCGGAGGTTCTTCAGGAATCTCCGCATTCTGAGGGAGAGAGTTTCTCCGCGCATCAGCCGGCATCGCCCGTCAGCGTCGAAGCGGCAGAGGCGCAGGTCGGCCTCGACACGAGCGAGGCGCAGACGCTCGTTGAGGGGACCGAGCCTGATCCGGACGAGCAAAAGCCAAGCCTGCCCCCGCCGAGTCAGGAGTTTGCCTTACTTACCCAGCCCTCGCCGAAATTCCAGGCCGGGGTCAAGAATCTCGTTGAGACCCTGCGCGGCAATCTGGAGCGAGGCGTGTGTGTGGTGCTCGTCACGCCCAGCACCGGCAAAGCGGACCGGTTGCGCGGCATTCTTAATGAATACGAAATTCCATTCGCGGTTATGGGTTCGGAAAGCGCATCCGCTGCGGCCGTTAAATCCCGCGAAGGTGCTAAGCCACTCGCCCCGAATGCGGACAGGCCGGGCACCGCGACCGTCCCAGCGAGTCAACCCGAGGAGGCGGCGGACCGGGCGAGCGCAGGGCCCGCGCTTACGGGCGTGGCGCTCATGGTACGCGGCGATCTTGCCGAAGGACTCGCGATTCCCGACTTGCAACAACTCTGGCTGGCGGACAGCGACCTGTTTGGAGGATTCGATTGGGCCTCGCGGCGGCGCGAGCACTCCGGCGTGCAGAGCTTCATATCCGGCCTGGGCGACCTCAAGGTCGGCGATTACGTCGTGCACATCGACCACGGGGTAGGAATCTATCAAGGGCTTAGGCAACTGAGCGTCAGTGGTCCGGCGCGCGACTTCATGCTGTTGACTTATCAGGACGACGCGAAGCTGTACGTCCCGCTGGAGCGATTGGATCTGGTGGACAAGTACCGGTCGAGCGGGGACGGCGCCAAGCCCGTGCTAGATCGCCTGGGAGGTAGCACTTGGGAGCGCACTAAGTCACGTGTCAAGAGGGCGTTGCGAGACATGGCTCAAGAACTGCTTCATCTCTATGCGGAGCGCAAGATGGCCGGCGGTACGCCCATCAGCCCCGACACTCCCTGGCAACAAGAGTTCGAAGAGGCTTTCGAGTTCGAAGAGACGCCCGACCAGTTAAAGGCCTTGGCTGACATCAAGCAGGACCTGGAAAGCCCGGAGCCTATGGACCGGCTGCTGTGCGGCGACGTAGGCTATGGAAAAACCGAACTGGCCATGCGCGCGGCTTTCAAAGTCATTCAAGACGGGCGGCAGGTGGCGGTGCTCGCGCCCACCACGGTCTTGGCGTTTCAGCATTACACGACTTTCCGGCAGCGGTTGGCGGCCTTTCCCATGCGCGTTGAGATGCTCAGCCGGTTCCGGCAGCCTGCGGAGCAGAAGAAAATCGTGGCCGAAGCGGAAGCGGGGAAGGTGGACGTTTTGATTGGGACTCACCGCCTGCTGTCGAAAGACGTGCGCTTCCGCGATCTGGGATTGCTGATTGTGGACGAGGAGCAGCGGTTCGGGGTGGCCGCGAAGGAAAAGCTGCGGAAGTTCAAGGCTGGAGTGGACGTACTCGCCATGTCCGCCACACCCATTCCGCGCACCTTGCACATGTCGCTGGGTGGTTTGCGCGACCTCTCGGTTATCGAGACGCCGCCGCGCGGCCGCCTGGCCATTCAAACCACCGTCGCGCCCTTCAGCAACAACATCATCCAGTCCGCTATCCTGCAGGAAATGCTGCGGGAGGGCCAGGTTTTCTTTGTGCACAACCGCGTGGAGTCCATATTCAGCGTCGCCGCCATCGTGCAACGCCTGGTACCCACGGCGCGAATTGGCGTAGCCCACGGGCAAATGCACGAAAAAGAGCTGGAGAGGGTGATGATGAAGTTCATGCAGGGGGAGTGCGAAGTGCTGGTGGCGACAGCGCTGATTGAGAACGGGCTGGATATTCCTCGAGCCAACACCATCATCGTCAATCACGCCGAGCGCTTCGGCCTGGCCGATCTCTATCAACTTCGTGGCCGGGTGGGGCGCTCGAGTCGTCGCGCTTATGCCTATTTCCTGGTGGGCTCCGAGGAAACACTGACGCCCACGGCGCGCCGGCGGCTGGCGGCGCTGAAAGAGTTCTCGGAACTGGGCGCGGGCTTTCGCCTGGCCGCCTTGGATCTGGAGTTGCGAGGCGCCGGCAACCTGCTCGGGGCCGAACAGCATGGCCACCTGAATGCCATCGGGATCGATCTCTATTTGAAACTCCTCGAGCAAACCGTGGAAGAATTGAGAGGCGCGCCGCAGCGGATTGAAGTGCGCACCAGCTTGAATCTGGGATTGGATATCAAGATTCCCGACAAGTACGTCGCTGACGAGAGCCAGCGCCTGCGCCTTTATAAGCGGATCTCCAGCTTGGCCACGCCTGAAGCGCGCTCGGAACTGGAGGTCGAGCTGAACGACCGTTTCGGGCCCATCCCGCCTGCCGTATCGAACCTGCTGTCGTATGGACTCTTGAAATCCGCCGCCGAACAGCTTTTGTTGGTCTCGATTGAAAGGAAGGCGGACGACGTCTGGATGCGGTTTCACGAGCAGACGCCGCTGGAGCCGCAGACCATCACGACGTTCGTGCGCCGGCGACGCGACGCGAGCCTGCGGCCCGACGGTGTGCTGCGTTTCAGACTACGGAGCGGCGGGGAGAACACTCTCCAAGAGGTCCAAAATGTCTTGCAGGAACTGCAGGCCTCGAATTAAGATAAGGGTGGTGTTAGGGGCGTTCTCCGGGCGCCAGAGAAGGTGTGAAGATGAGCAAACGGACATGGATTGTGTTGGCGGGCGTGGCGCTGGTCACGGGAGTTATGGGCGCGTCCATCGCGAGCGCCCGAATAGTCGAGCGCATCATAGCGCGCGTGAACAATGAGATCATTACTCAGCACCAGTACGATGACGAGCAGGCGAAACTCCGCGAGTCGCTGGCGCAGCAGTATTCCGGGGCTGAACTGGACGCGCAAGTGCGACAACAGAGCAAAAACCTGTTGCGCGATCTGATCGACCAGTCGTTGATGGTGCAGAAGGCCAAAGACCTGGATCTTAACGTGGAGACGGATGTTGTCAAGGAACTGGACGGCATTCGGAAGCGGAATAACCTGGGCACCCTCGAGGATCTGGAGACAGAAGTGGAGAAGTCCGGACAGAACTACGAAGACTTCAAGGACCAGATCCGCCGCAACCTTTTGATGCGAGAAGTCATTGAGCGCGAAGTGGGCTCTCGCATCCAATTGTCGCAGGTGGACGCCAGGAAGTTTTACGAAGCCCACAAGGATGAGTTCAAATCGCCCGGCATGGTGCGCCTGGGACAGATTCTCGTTTCGAGCGAAAAACACAAGCCTGAGGAAGCCGAGAAGCGAGCGAACGAGGCCTTGGCGGAATTGAAGGCCGGACAGAAGTTTTCAGAAGTTGCGAAAAAGTACTCGGATGGATCCAGCGCCGAGCAAGGCGGGGATGTGGGGATGATGAAGGAAGCGACGCTGGCGCCGGATATCGCGGCCGTGGTGAACAAATTGGAGGTCAACGAGTTCAGTAACCCCATCAACACGAAATACGGGTACATCATCCTGAAGGTGCTCGAGCGCTTCAGCCCCGGCATCCCCAAGTTCGAGGAAGTGCAGCAACGGGTCGAAGAGACCCTTTACAATCAGAAAATGGAGCCGCGTCTGCGCGAGTACCTCACCCAACTCCGAAACGAAAGCTGGATCTACAAGGCCCCGGGATATGTTGACACCGGGGAACAAATACCGACCGATACCCTAACGCCAACGGCAAAGAAAGGGCAATGAAGGAGCACTTCGTAATCGACCTCCGCCCGGACGTCCACGTCCGAACTACCTTTCTGCTTTTGACCCGCGAACGGAAAATGGCTCGTACGGGGAGCGCCTACCTGGACTTGGAACTGCGCGACTCGAGCGGAATGATCCGCGGCAAGCTCTGGGAGTGTGACCGGCACGTCCTGGACTTTGAGGTTGAGGACATTGTCGAGGTGGAGGGAGTCGTCGAAGACTTCCAGGGCACGCCGCAGATTAGAGTGCGCAAGATCGTCAAGTGTTCCGGGGGGAGCGTCGACCTGCTCGACTACCTGCCGCGTTCCCGCCGGGACCCCGCGGAAATGTACGCCGCGCTGCTCGAACGCGTCCGCCGCATGCCCGAGGGGCCTTTGCGCGAACTCGTGCTCGCTGTCCTGGAAGACCCTTCGATTGCGGAGAAATACCAAAGAGCCCCGGCCGCAATGAGTTATCACCATGCTTATCTGGGAGGACTGCTCGAGCATGTTTTATCGCTGGTACAGTTGGGCGATCAACTTTGCGACCACTATGACTTTCTAAGGCGCGACCTTCTGCTGGCTGGGCTGGTGCTGCACGATCTTGGAAAAATTGAGGAGTTGAGCTTCGCCTGTGGCTTCCGGTATTCCACGCGAGGGCAGTTGCTGGGCCACATTTCAATCGGCCTGGAAATGGTGCAAGAAAAGGCGCGCCAGATATCCGGCTTTCCCACTGAGCTGAAAAGCCAACTCGAGCACCTCATCCTTGCCCATCACGGCAAATTGGAGTTCGGCTCGCCCAAGGAACCGATGTTCCCTGAAGCGCTCGTCGTGCACTTCCTGGACGAGATCGATTCCAAACTGGAAGCGATGCGCGCCCAGTATGCCAGCGACCAGGACCGCCCCGGCGATTGGACGGCGCGCAACCCGGCGCTGCGGCGGGAACTGCTGAAGGTTCAAGGGGCCTCAGCGGCCCCCTCGCACGACGTAGGCGGGCCGAAACAGTGACCAGCGTGGATTCACTCCCTGACATCCAACGAATTCTTCCGCATCGCTACCCTTTTTTGTTCGTGGATCGGGTCACCGAATATACTCCCGGTCAGCGAATCGCGGCTATCAAGCGGTTTTCAGCAGGCGATGAAGCCGCGCGGGGGTATTTGCCGGCTTCCCCCATCCTATCGGTCGCGGTCCTATTGGAATTGGTCACGCAGCTTGGGGCCGTCCTGGTAATGGAGCGGCCGGAGATGGCTGGAAAAGTGGCGGTCATTCTGCAGATTCCTGAGGCGCGATTGATCCAGCCAGTTCAGCCGGGCGACACGCTACGCGTCGAAGCGGAGGTGCTTAAATTGGGCGAGCGTCTGGGTGAGCTTCGCGGGACCATTTTCCGCAGCGGGGAACTGGCGGCTGAGGGGAGGGTGAGGTTTGCGATCGTGGAGGCGGAGGGGCTGGGCCCTGGGGGCTAGGAGCTGGGGACTGGGGCAGAGTCAACACTGCGGAGGCTGCTGAAGCAGATGGCATGGGCGTGACGAAATCAGCGGATGACATTTCGCCTTTCGAGATAAGGTCGGAGCCCTGCGCGCCACTCAAACCGAGCGCTCAGGCTTTTGCCGGGGACCCGCGAGTCGCAACCCTTTCGCCCCAGTCCCCAGCCCCCAGCCCCCAGCCCCCGCTTTTCGAGCAACTGCAAATCCGCGACGTGCCGATCCGGCCGGCCCACATTCTGGCGCCGATGGCGGGGATTACCGACACGGTTTTCCGCCGCTTCATCAAACGCTTGGGAGGTTGTGGACTGATCATGACGGAGTTCGTGTCGAGCGAAGGAATGCTTCGTCAAAACCTGCGTTCGAGGCGTTACTTGTATTACAGGCCGGAAGAAAGGCCGATTTCCGCCCAGCTTTTTGGCGCTGTCCCCGAACGATTGGCGGATGCGGCGCGCCTGATCGAGGATCTAGGCTTCGACTTGGTGGATCTGAATCTCGGCTGCCCGGCCAAGAAGGTGGTGAAGTGCGGGGGGTCCGGCTTGCTGCGCGATCTTCCGCTGCTGGAGAAGATCCTGCGCACGATTCGTGCCGCCGTCAAAATCCCGTTTACCATCAAGTTGCGCTCCGGCTGGAGCGAGGCTGAAATCGTGGCGCTGGAGGTGGCGCACATGGCGGAGGAGTGCGGCGTCGAGGCGCTTGCCGTGCATCCTCGGACCCGCCTGCAAGGCTTCGGCGGGCGCGCCCAATGGGAGATCATCCAACAAGTGAAGTCAATCGTGCGCATCCCGGTGATCGGCAACGGAGATGTCGTGACCCCGCCGGATGCCCTGGCCCTTCACCAGCGGACAGGTTGTGATGCGGTGATGGTGGGACGCGCTGCCGCCACTAACCCGTGGATATTCCGCCAGCTCTCCGAATTCTTTCGGAACGGGACGTTTAAGGAGCCCAGCGACGCCGACCGGTACGACTTGATCCGTTCGTATTACCAAATGCTGGTCGCTGAGGATATTCCCGGGGCGATCGGCAAGATGAAACAATTCGCCAGTTGGTTCACGCATGGGGTCCACCGAGGCGCGGAACTCCGCAAATCGATTCAAAGCGCACCTGGCACGCGCGAAGTTCTGGACCGGGTGGACGACTTCTTCCATTCCCGCCCAGACGCTGCCTTCCAATCAGCGGGGGCGGCGCTCATCCAAAACAATTAAATCCTGTCTGGCGTGGTGGAAGAGCAGGTCACGGACGACTGCCGGGGCGCGAAGCCTCACCCAAATGTTATTGGCACACCCCACTACGCGGACTTCGCGAGCTCCGAATCGTTGCACCTCCTGCATCGTCGCGCTGGCGATGATCGAAGCGAGGAGGGCCTTGGCGACGGGGATGCCGGTGGCATGAGATTGCAGGTGCAACATTTTGAGCACCTTGTCCATGTGGGACTCCTGGACCACACAAGGCTGGGTGTGAAAGTCGAGCATCTGTTCAATCGCGTAAAGCGCCGTGTAGTCAACCTTGCTGGAAAAGGCCACATACAGCAGGCCGCTGGCGGGCAAGTAGTGAACCGGGAGCATCTGGAAAGAATCTAACAAGGTGAAGGGGAGCAAACGAGTGCAGTCCGAAGGCTGTTCCCAATTCTCGAGGGGGTAGACGGGAAGCGACCATTGCTGCGCGAGCGCTTGGGTGATCTGGGCTTCCGTGACCGCGCCCTGGCGAAGTAACCAGTCGCCCACCCGTCCTTCGCGAGTTTCTCGCTGGGCCGCCAAGGCCGAATGGAGCGACTCCTTGCTGACCAATCCCAAGGAATGGAGAAGGAGCCCTAAAGGAAAGCGGTGGGTTTGAGCGGTCTGTTTTGCCCGGGTACTCTCAATCAGGGGACTTAGGAATGGAACGAGCACCTGATGGAGGCAGTCCGGCGAGCAAACCCACTGGTTATGCAGCCGCACGCCGCGTGGAGGCTTGTGGATCAGCGTCTGCCATACGCCTCGCTGATTGGGACACTCTGGATTTGTACATTTTGCCGGCGTTCTTTTCTCTCCCATTCCGGGTTCTCACCTGGCCGCTGCTGGCGGCTCAATCACCCCTGGTGCGAGGACTGCAATGATTCCAGCCGCTCTCTCGTGTTCAGAACCTCAACGACGCGCAGAGCGTAATGGCCGTCCATCACCACTACCTCACCCTGCGCGACGACTTTGTCGCCCACGAGAAGCTCGACGGGTTCCAGAATCTTCTGGTCCAATTCCACCACTGCGCCGGCGCTCAGCTCGAGAATGCGGCTCAAAGTCATTTCGGACTTTCCGAATCTCAACGCCACGGGCAGTTCAACATCGAGCAGGAGGTCGATGTTTCTGTTTTCCATGGGCGCCGAATTGACGCTTGAGGAAGCGACAGGTGGTGTTCTTACCGTAGAAGCTGACGCCAGGCAGGCAGTAAGATCGGGGTCGAGGGCGATCATCAGCACGAGTTGCACCGACGACTCGCTCTTAAGCCGAGCGCCCCACTGCACAGAGGGCTTCCACTTTCCCGGATCGTGGCCAGCCAGTTGCAGATTCACTTCTGCGCCCACCTGGGGTTTCAGCGCCGACGAGGCCGCACCCGCGAACTGCCGGAATAGCTCATCCAGCGCATCCTGGTATTCGCTGGAGAAATCACGGGCCGCATCAGAGGGTTCGCCCATAAGGATCTGGGCGCAGCGCAAGGCGTCCGGATTGCTGATGCCGAGTGACTGTTCCCCCTTGAGGGGCGGGGACGACGCGGCGCTACAGGTAAAGCGCAGCCAAGAGCCTCCCTGCCTCAGGGTTGCTAGCTGCTCGGCGACCTCTTGCGGGGGCAGATCCGTCGCTGCGAAGGGGCTGCCGGTGATTTTCTCGAGGACATCGCAAGCGGCGGCAGTCCAAGAGCGGAGAAAGACTTCGGTGCGGTCAGTTGCGGAAGAAGGAAGGTTAGTGCTCAATTTTATCACTCCGAGGAGAATCTGGAGTGCCGTACCCCTTGACGACCTGAGCGGCGCGGTGGCTCCCACTGCGGACCGGGTGAGCGATATAAAGCGGCTGCTCGCTCACGTACAAAACCGCGGGCTCGCGGGACTTCATTTGCAGAGGGAGGATGCTCCCCCGCTCGAGCCCGAGTAATTGGCGGCTGCTAACCGCGCCGCCGTGGAGTACCAGCTCGACAGGAAAGGTGCACCGTTGCAACTTCTCGCGCAAATTGGAGGCCACGGCGGCGTGCCGGTGTTTCCTGTAGGACCCCTGCTGCGCCAGGCTTCGGTTCAGGGCGGTTGTGGCTACGGCAGGGAACGCGGTCATCAACATGCCGCCGGCTTCGCCCATGCGGATCTCGTAACTGAGCGCTAGGACCCGTTCGTTCGGCGGCATCAAGCGCACGATCTGTGTTTGGCGCTGGCGCTCCTCGAATCTGATTTCGCCGCCAATCACGGGTTGCCAGGTAGTCTGAAGCTCGCGGCAGATGATCTGCGCAATGCCTTTGAGGATTTCTTCCTCGACCTCCGTAACCTCGCGGACTTCCGTCATGGGCTTGCCCGGTCCTCCAAGTAAGAGGTCGATCAAAGGAAAGGCCAATTGCAGATCCAGCACGAGCGCCGCCAAGGCATCGAGGGCTTGCAGGTTGGCGGAAACCACGTAATTGATTTCGGGCACCCGTTGCAAGAATTCACTGTAGTTAATCTGTTCCGTCGAGACCAGGTTCACTTCAATGGCGACGCGAAGGGTAGCTGCCAGCGAGCGAGTCAAGCTGCGCACGAAAGAGTCGTGGAACTGGGTCACCGCAGCCAATTGATCGCGGGCGAGCATGCCGGCGCGACGAAAGTTGCAGGCCGTGACGTGTCGGCTCGCACTTGCCGGTTTTCTTCTGTCGCCGGCGCTACCCTGGGCCGCGCGGAAGAGCGCGTCGATTTCGTCCTGGTTAAGAATCTTCTCCATGATTGCTGCCCTCGGCGCGTTGCGCGTTCAGAAGCTCCGACATGCGAGCCCGCAGTCGGATTATGGCGGCGGAGTGCAACTGCGAGACTCGCGCTTCTCCAATGCCCAGAACTGCTCCAGCTTCCTTCATGGTCAGTTCTTCGTAATAGTAAAGCGCCAGTAATTGGCGTTCGCGTTCCGGCAGTTCCTCGACCGCCTTGGCCAACAATCCGGTCATTTCGGAGCGCAAACAAAGCGAAAACGGGTCTTCTGAGCTGACGTTTTGATTGGCGGCGCGCAACTCGCGCTCGCTACCCTCCTCCCCAGTCTCCGATTGCAAGCTTCGCAAGTCGAGGCCGCGCAGTTCTCCCAGCAGGTGTTGAAATTTGTCGAGACCGATACCCAGTTCCTCCGCCAACTGGGATTCGGAAGGGGAATATCCCAATCGAGCTCGGAGTTTCTGTTGGGCCGCTTCGATGCGTCGCGCCTTCCTGCGCAGCGGGCGTGGGCTCCAGTCCAAATCGCGCAGGCTGTCTAATATCGCGCCGTGAATTCGGTGCTTGGCGTACGACTTGAGTTCAACATGCCGGGCTGGGTCGAACCTCTGGATGGCTTCGATCAGTCCCAAAATGCCCGCATGGATCAGGTCCTCGAGGAGAATATGGGGCGGCAGCCGATCATGGATGCGCTTGGCAATGTACTTCACTTGCGGTAGCTGCTCAGCCAGCAGGCGCTCTCGCTCCGCCGCATTCAGGCCGCCGAATATTTCGTAAGCCGATTTTGCGCTCCGGAGAGTCGGCCGCTGGTCTTCTCTTTGAGTGTTAGTTGCGAGCGAACCATTCATCGCAGCACCCCCACGGATTGGACAGTCACGGCGGCGGGAATCTCAGCGGGAGACAACACCACTAAGCGTGGCAAGAATGGCTCTAGAAGCCTACGCAGATGAAACCGGGCCGGGCTGTTGCACAACAGGACAGGAGAACTGACCGAGACCTGTTCTCCAACAAAACTCCTCAGACCTTCGACGACCCTGCGCAGCAGGGCCGGCTCCAGTGGGCCGGAGCGGGCGGCCGCGCCCTGGGGCTCAAACGCCTGGTTAATTTGATCTTCGACGCTGACATCCACCTGGACCACCGTCAGCTTTTTGTCATCACCCAGCAGGGCGGGGACGAGCGCCCGTCCCAGGGTCTGACGGACCGCCTCCACCCACAACACCGGATTCTTCGTGCTGGACGCCGTGTCCTGAAGGGTTTCCAGAATGCTCGTCATGTCGCGAATCGAAACCTGTTCCCGGAGCAACTGTTGCAAGACCTTCTGAACTTCTCCAAGGCTCAGGAGCTTGGGTACGAGTTCTTCCACCAGCTTGGGCTGCTTTTCGCTTAAAGAATCGAGGAGCCGCTTGGTTTCCTGCCGCGTCAACAGCTCATGACCGTGCTGCTTAATCACTTCCGCCAGATGCGTGGCTAAAACGGAAGTCTGGTCGACCACGGCATATCCAGCCGCCAGTGCACGTTCGCGGCGGGCAGGCGCGATCCACTTCGCGGCCACCTGAAAAGCCGGCTCGAGTGTTTCCTTGCCTTCCAGGAGCGGCGTGGAAGCCTCGGAGCTGATCGCAAGAAGGCAATCCTGAAACATCTCCCAGCGCGCGATTTCAATCCCGCGGAGCCGGATGACGTACTCGCGCGGATTCAGCTGTAAGTTATCGGTGATGTGAACGGAGGGAACGATAAAACCTAACTGCAACGCCAAGTGGCGGCGGAGGGCGCGGATGCGGCTCAACAACTGCCCTCCTTGCTTTTCGTCCACCAAGGGAACCAGGGCCGACCCGACTTCGAGTGCCAGGTCGTCCAGATGAAGAAGCGCTTCGAGTTTTTCCTGGGCGGCAGCCTTGGAGGGCGGGAGAACTTCAGCCGGCCGGCTCTCCGGACGCGTCGATGCGCGACGAGCCAGCCACAGCAGCAGCGCGGCCATGAGGAAGAACGAGGTTTTTGGCAGGCCGGGAATCATCGCCAAGGACAGCATCACTCCCGAGACAATCCAGAGGGGGCGGCTGCGAGGAAGCAGTTGCCGGGCGAGGTCGATACCTACCGTCGATTCAGAGGAAGCCCGCGTGGCCACCATACCGCCC